>VAOZ01173324.1_pt1 | contig 60789 bp, 47 predicted proteins | sample 3394041 | NCBI WGS metagenome assembly VAOZ01 (sample SAMN08290431, study PRJNA428436) | hydrothermal vent metagenome | isolation source: Deep-sea hydrothermal vent chimney | place: Indian Ocean: Southwest Indian Ridge
AAGACCTGCCCCTACGGGTTGGTCGTGCTTCTGGGCAGGCACAAGACCTGCCCCTACGGGTTCGCTGCGCCAGGCGTGGTAGGTGCGGGCGATACGGGTAATGTCTTCGTCGGTCAGTTCGCGGTGGGTGCGGTCGACCATGCGGCCGAGTTTGCGGGCGTCGATGAAGAGGATCTCGCCGCGGCGATCGCGGAATTGGCCGTTTTTGCGGTCACGGGCTAGGAACCAAAGGCAGGCGGGGATTTGGGTCGAGTAGAAGAGTTGGCCGCGCAGGGCATCCGCCATCTGCCAGAGTTGGGCCTCATAGCCCACGGTAGCGCCGTTATCGTTCTTGTGGGGCCTCTTGCTGGCGCGGGCCATACGGCTCTTCTCCCGTTTTTGACGACTTGTCGGGGGATTGTAGCCCTGTTCCCGGGCGTGGCGGATTGCTGCGAGGTGGGAATGGGTGCCGCCTGCACGCCGACTCGAGGCGAATAACGGACACTATTCAATCTGTCTAATTAATGTACTACTTAGTAAATCGAGTATCGAGGCAAAGACACCCGAACGGCAAAGCGCCGTTTCTTCGTCGGCCTGTTTTTTGTCGGCGGTGATTAGCGATGACCGCTTTTCTTTGCCGCTTTTCCTCGTTTGTGAGGTCGTGTTTCCCTCGCACTTTATGAACTGTGTTCCTGTATCGTGATGGCGGCAATACGTGCCTTGCGCAGGGCCGCGCCAATCTGTGTGCCGCTCAGGCCCTGAGCGGTGAGGTCGCGGGCCTCGATCGTGGCGGCGGCCTGAAAGCGGGCACGCAGGATGCGCGGTTGGTCGAAGTCGCGAGCTTCGAAGCCGGGGCGTCCGCGAGCGTCGGCCTCGCAGGCAAGGAGGAAGTGTTCGAAGCGCTCGGGGCGGCGGAAGGCGTCGAGGGACTGAAACAGGTCCAGCGTAGTGTCGGCGCGCAGTTCGGCGGCGCGGTGGTAGTGCAGGTGATAACGGGTGACGTGCACGGCCAGTTCACGAAAGGCGCGGGGCGCCTTGAGCCGCGTGCACAGGGCCTCGACCAGGGGCACGCCGATGGCCTCGTGACCGATGTGCCGCGGCCAGTGTTCGGGCGGGGTCAACCCCTTGCCGACGTCGTGGACCAGGGCGGCGAAGCGGACCTCGGGGTTGGGCGAGAGTCGTGCGGCCTGGTCGACGCTCAGCATGACGTGCGCGCCGGTGTCGATCTCGGGGTGGTGTTGCTGCGGCTGCGGTATACCGAAGAGGTTATCGAGTTCGGGAAGCAGCCGGGCCAGCGCTCCGCATGTGCGCAGTACTTTGAAGAACACCGAGGGTTGCTCCTCGCCCAGGGCACGGACCAGCTCCGTCCATACCCGTTCGGAGACCAGGGTGTCGATCTCGCCACTGTCGACCATGGTGCGCATCAGTGCCTGCGTCTCATCGGCGACGCGAAACCCTAGTGGTGCGAGGCGTGCGGCAAAACGCGCCACGCGCAGGATGCGTACCGGGTCCTCGACGAAGGCCGGTGAGACGTGGCGCAGCAGGCGTCGTTGGAGATCGATCATGCCCTGATAGGGGTCGATGATCGTCCCCTCCGGGCTCTCGGCGATGGCGTTGATGGTGAGGTCGCGGCGGCGCAGGTCGGCTTCCAGACTGACGTCGGGGGCGGCCTGCACGACAAAGCCGGTATAGCCCGACCCGGTCTTGCGTTCGGTGCGTGCCAGGGCGTATTCCTCGTGGGTCTGCGGGTGGAGAAACACGGGGAAATCACGCCCGACCTGACGATACCCTGCTTTTAGCATGTGCTCGGGCGTGGCACCCACCACCACCCAGTCACGATCCTTGACCGTGAGTCCGAGGTGTTTGTCACGCACGCAGCCGCCGACGAGATAGGTCTTCATGGGGTGCTGGCTGGCTCCTGTGGGCAGGCGTTGCGGCTACGGTCGATGTGCCTGGCGGCGTATGGTGGTGTAGCGGTCATGGTTACCCCGCCAGACGGTTAGGTAACGGGGTGCCACGGTCTCCAGGGTGGTAGGAGTGAATTTGAAGACCTCCGGGAACGGGCCGTCGCAGACGCTGTCGATCTGCAGGGAACGGAAATTATCGCGCGAGAAGGGTTTGCCTGGCAGGTGTTCGAGGGCTTCGGCCTGAAGGCGTGAGAGCAACGGGCCGAGACCGATGATAGTGCGCCTTACCCCGCGCAGGGCGGCGACGCTGGCCACCAGTTCACGCAGGGTGTAGACCCGGGGTCCGCACAGATCGTAGCTCTGGGCGTAGGTGTGTGGATTGTCCAGGGCGAGGGTGAAGGTGGTGGCGACATCGCCGACATAGATCGGCGCGAAACGCGCCTTGGCACAGGCCAGCGGAAAGACCCATGGTGTCGCCTGCAGCAGTTGGGCAAAGCGGTTGAGAAAGCGGTCGTCCGGGCCGAAGATCACCGAGGGGCGAAAGCAGGTCACGTGAAAATCGGGACCGGCGGCCGCCAGGACCAGGGCCTCAGCCTTACCCTTGCTGCGCAGATAGTGACTGGGACCGTCGGGGTCGGCATGCAGAGCGCTCATGTGCAGCAGGCGGCGTACCCCGCTGGCCTGCGCCGCGTTGACCACCTTTTGCGCCAGTTCGACATGGGCCTCGTGAAAGCCGCGACCGCGATCACCGTGCTCGTTGAGGATGCCGACCAGATTGATGACAGTGTCCTGGCCGGCAAAATGGTGGGTCAGCGCCCGTTCGTCATGCACGTCGGCCTCGATCAGCTCCACCGTGGGCAGCACCAGCAGGTCACGGTGCTGCTCACGGCGACGGGTCAGCACACGCACAGGATGCCTCTCGCCACTCAACCGGCTGACCAGATGGGTCCCGAGAAAGCCGGTCCCGCCCAAGACGCAGATGGATTGCTTGCGCATGGTCTGTCTTGCCTCGCAAATGCAGTATGTGTTGTAACGTCCAGCGTGTGTTGGCGTCGTGTTTGATGCGATGGCCCGGTGCCCGATAGGCATTCTCACCGTATATGCTGACATGGTAGGGGAAAAACACCGCCAGTACACCTTGCAGTTATGCCGGTGGTGTACGGTCTGTGCAGTTGATTGTCCGGACAGTTTGGTGGGTGGTCAAGCTATCTTGTGGAAACTTAAAGGTTTATCCTGCGTCTATACTTTAGACGGGAGACTGTCCTGGGCGGGATTGAACGCATCTGCTGGTATGAGGCACCGGATGTCCACGAACACAGAACAACACTGATGAGGAGTTCCCATGGGTTTTACCGTAGTCAACCCCTTTGATGGCACCGCGATCAGGGAGATAGCTGCCTGGGATGAGACGGAGATTGAAACGGCGCTGGCCCAGGTGGCGAGTGCGACCCCGCAGTGGGCGCAGTGGCCCATGGCGCAGCGCTGTGCACTCATGGTCCGGGTAGCTGCAGTCTTGCGCGAGCGCCGCGAGGAGCTTGCCGGTCTCATGAGCGCCGAGATGGGCAAGCTCATCGGCGAGGCCCGTGGCGAGATCGATAAATGCGCCTGGGTCTGTGAGTTTTATGCCGAGCAGGCGCCGGTCTTTTTGGCCGATGAGTGCATAGACAGCGATGCCGGCAAGAGCTACGTCTGCTACCTCCCGCTGGGGACGGTGCTCGCCGTTATGCCGTGGAATTTTCCCTTCTGGCAGGTGTTTCGCTTTGCCGCTCCGGCCTTGTGTGCGGGCAATACTGGTGTACTCAAGCATGCCTCGAATGTGCCCCAGTGTGCACTGGCCATCGAGGACGTGTTCACTCAGGCGGGCTTCCCCGAGGGGGTGTTTCGCACGTTGATGATCCCGGCCTCGCGGGTGCAGCGGGTGATCGAGGACTCGCGCGTGCATGCCGTGACGTTCACGGGCAGTGAGTCGGCCGGGCGCAAGGTGGCGGCGGCGGCCGGGGCCAGCCTGAAGAAGTGTGTGCTGGAGCTGGGGGGCTCGGATGCCTTCATTGTACTGGAAGATGCCGACCTCGATCTTGCGGTCAAAAATGCGGTGGCTTCGCGGTTTCTCAATGCCGGCCAGAGTTGTATCGCCGCCAAGCGCTTTATCGTGGTCGATGCCATCGCCGAGGACTTTCTGGCACGCTTCAAAGCGGTGGTTGAGGCGCTCAATCCGGGTGATCCCGGCGATGCGTCCACCACCCTGGGGCCGATGGCGCGCCAGGACCTGCGTGACGAGTTGCACATGCAGGTGCGCGACAGCCTGGCTGCGGGTGGCGTGGCGGTAACCGGATGTGAGCCCCTGCCGGGTCGGGGGGCTTTCTATAAGGCCTCGATTCTGGACCGGGTGGCTGCGGGGATGCGGGCCTATCACGAGGAATTGTTCGGGCCGGTCGCCATCGTGATCCACGCGCGGGACGAAGAGGATGCCTTGCGCATCGCCAACGGTTCGGAGTTTGGCCTGGGGGGCAGTGTGTGGACCCGTGACGTGGCGCGGGGCGAACGCCTGGCCCGGCGTGTGGAGTCCGGGGCGGTCTTCGTTAATGGTCTCGTCAAGAGTGACCCGCGTCTGCCCTTTGGCGGGATCAAGCATTCCGGCTTCGGACGCGAACTGTCGCGCCACGGTATCCAGGAGTTTGTGAACGCCAAGACCGTGTGGATTCGATAGGCAGTTCTGACGCTGCCATTCGATGAAAGAAATGGCCGTTGAGATCCTTAATAAAAGAGAAAGAATTGCAGATATCGCAATAATATCATCTGATGCAAATAATGAAGTTATCGGTCTGATTGAGATAAAATAGGAGGATTACTTAAATCGATACGAGGCGTATTTCAGAAAGGATTTGAATGAATACAATCTGCCACCTATAGAGAAAAAGAAATTCAAAACATTATCGGATAACGCGGCGACATTCAGCTAACAGGCCCCATTTGATACGGATATTTTTTTGCGGCGTTTGAGTCAGGCTAAAAAAGCCTGGTACAACTCAAACGTCACGCGGGCCATAAACCAACCCTAACCCCCTGTCATCGACATGAAGCGAACGAGCTGCCCAGGCCTTTCCTTGAACTCGTGGCGCTCGGGCTTGAGGGCGATGGCCTGGCGGACATGTTGTTGCAGTTCCTCGTCGCTGATGCCGGCGCGCAGTAACGGGCGCAGTGCGTAGCTGCGCTCCTGACCCAGGCACAGATAGAGCGTGCCGTCGACGCTCAGGCGCACCCGATTGCAGGTTGCGCAGAAATGCTGGGAGATAGGAGTGATGAAACCGATGCGCAGGTCGGTGCCGGCGACCTGCACGTAACGCGCGGGACCACCACCGGGCATGACGCCGGGCAGTAGTTCAAAGCGTTCGGCCAGGCGACGTTTGACGGTGTGCAGATCCACATAGTGGTCGACAGCCGCGCGACCGGTATCACCCACGGGCATGGTCTCGATGAAGCGCAGGGTGAAGTCGTGTTCGATACAAAACCGGACCATGTCCTCGATTTCATCCTCATTGATGCCCTTCATGACCACCATGTTGATCTTGATGGGTTGGAAGCCCACGGCCCGAGCGGCCATCAGTCCGTTGAGCACCTTTTCCAGCTTACCGCCAGTGATCTCTTTGAAGCGTCCGGGGCGCAGGGTGTCGAGGCTGACGTTGATGCGGGAGATGCCGGCCGCGTGCAGATGGGTGGCATGGTGGGCTAGGCGGGTCGCATTGGTGCTCATCGACAGGTCTTCGACACCCGGCAGTCTGGCCAGGCGGTAGACCAGATCGGACAATCCGTGGCGTACCAGAGGCTCGCCACCAGTGATGCGAAACCGGCGTGTCCCCAGTGCACCGAAGGCACGGATGACACGCTCTATCTCATCGAAGCGCAACCAGTGTTCTGGTTCTTCAAAATCGCGAAAACCTCGCGGCATACAATAGAAACAGCGCAGGTCGCAGCGGTCAGTGACTGACAGGCGGAGGTATTCGATTTGACGGCCGAACGGATCGGTGAGCGGTGGATGCATAGGCCTTACCCTCGTCAGCGTCGTTCAGCCCCGCTGATGGTGTTACCACGATGGTGTGTTCAGGCACGATGATAGTGTATGAAAGTATATCCCAAAACCTGGGGTACTGCCGTGCAGAACAATGCGGATACTCGATAAATAACCTATATATTAAATGGTTATTAGACGGCCTCGGTAGAGAGCTATAGCGGTATCGGCGTATCCGTCTGGGCCGTGGTGTCCGCGGACGTATCTGCCTGGTCGGTGCCGCGTGGCCAGAGTACTGGCCACAGTCGTACAAAGAAGATCAGCAGGCCAGACCAGGCAAGCAGGCCGCCTGCGATAATCAGTACATGTATATGGGCAAAAAAACCACCCACAAATAGCCATAGCCCGAGATGTACAAGGCCCTGTTGCACCCATGCCCAGGCACCCAGGCGAATCGGGTTACCGGTGAAGCGCGGTAGCATGTGTTCACCCAGGCCGAAGATCATGAAGACTAGGAAACCCAGGGTAAAAACGTGTAATGGCGCTGGACGTATGCTTCCGGGCGCAAACAGTCCGCCGTAGACAGGCAGAGCGGCACCCGCGAGGAACAGGTAGGTGACGGCGGCAAGCACGGCGATGCGCCCGCTGCGCTCCATGTCCAGACCGATGTGACGGGTGGCGCTGGCCTGCTTCGTCGGGGTCGTGGCGACCAGAGCCAGTGCTTCCTGTAGGCTTTGTACACCGATGGCCTTGAGTTCGCCATCGATGACCAGCGCAGGGACGGTCTTGAGGCGCAGTTGGCTGACCAGCGCCTTGCCCTCGGGTTGACCCATGTCGAGCACGGCAAAGTCGAACTCGTGTTGTTGGGAGACATCGCGCCAGATCCGTTCGGCCTGATGGCAGGAGGAGCACCATTCCGAGACCATCAGTTGTACTTTCATCGCGATATCATCCCCTGCGCGGTCGTGCCAGAGTTTAGTCCGAACAACGCATACATTGCACGTCGTAGCGCTCGATCCAGGTGTGCAGGGCCTCGATGGCGGCCTGTCCAGTGTGCAGCTTTTCCATTGCCTTTTGCGGGTCGTCGGGCCGCACTACCACCAGCCAGGCGTCGCCGTAGGGGTCGACGTTGACGAAACCGGGGTTGTCCTGCACGGCGGGGTTGATGCGCACGATGGTGGCGTCGAAGGGAGCGGGGATGCCACCGGCCCATTTTCCCGATTCCAGGCGTGCCACTGATTTTCCGGCTGGACGATGGGCGCCTATTTTTTTGAAAAAGACATATTGCACGCGACCGGCCATGGTCTGGGCGGGGTCAGTGATGCCCAGAGTATAACAACCATCTTCCTCCGGACGCGCCCAGACGTAATCCAGATCATAGAGCAGATCATCGGGCAGTTCGCAGCCGCGGTATTCAGACATGGCTATCCTTTCGGACCGTAGTGGCGCACGGTGAGTGTAATGTTGAACGTGAACAGGGCGATGCCGGCCCAGGACAAAGCCCCGCCGAGGGTGATAAGCCAGGTATGCAGCGTCAGCCAGCCGGCGGCCATCAGCCACAGTCCCAGATTGACGAGATAGAGCTGGATGTTGGCCAACCGCTCGGAGTACAGGGCGCGACCGGAGAACCGTGGCAACACATGAAACGCCACGCCGTAGATCATCATGCCAACAAAACCGAGTAACATGATGTGGGCATGGAGCATGGCGACATTGCCGGGTATCCAGTCCGGGTTTATCAGCCACGCAATGGCGATCAGTCCGCCCAGCAGGGCATAGATAAGGCTCAAGGTGATAAATAGGCGGTTACGTTCGTGCATAGTTGCCTAGTATATTGCTACCATAATATCCGAGTGTCAAACTTGGGTACCTTGTCCGGGGTCCAAAAAGGTGGAGACAGCAGGGTGGTTATAACAGCAGATAAGGTGATGACAGAGCCGGAGCGCGTGCGCGCGGTCTATCTCTTTGCTGATCTGGATGAGATGCAGTTCGCGCGTGTTATGGCGGATGTGCGGGCCCTGTCAGTGCTGCGCACCGAGGCCCTGTTTGCCCAGGGACAGTCGGCCGATCGTTTCTATCTGCTGCTGAGCGGACAGATCAAGCTCTACCGTCTGTCGGCGGGGGGAAATGAAAAGGTCATCGAGATCATCCAGCCGGACCAGACCTTTGCTGAAGCGCTGATCTTTTTGGCGGATAATCGCTACCCGATCCATGCCGAGGCCCTGGAGGACGCAACGCTGCTGAGTTTCAGCCATGCGCTGTTTAAAAACCTATTACACGAGTCGGTGGACACCTGTTTTCGCCTCATGGGTTTGATGAGCATGCGCTTGCACCATCACGTCAACGAGATCGAGCGCCTGACACTGCACAATGCCACCCACCGCCTGGTCTCCTACCTGTTGCGCCAGGAGGCACACGTCGGCGACGGGGGGGCGCAGGTGTATTTGCCCGCCTCGAAACACACCGTGGCCTCACGTCTGTCAATACAGCCCGAGACACTCTCGCGCATTCTCGCGCGGTTGACGACCCAGGGGTTGATGCGGGTGCAGGGCACGCATATCACCTTGCTTGATCTGGAAGCGTTGCGCCATCTGGCCGATACGCCGTGATTTCCCGTGCCTGCTTTGATTCAGGTCAAGGTGGTGTGCGTGGCGCTGTCGTACCGTTGGCCCCTGGGTCGGCCCTCGAAGAAGTATGCCCGGCGCCATTCATGTGACAAGTCCCCCCTCGGCGACCCCGGTCTGCCTTTTATGCCGTGGCGGTGTGCCGCGCGTGCAGTAATCGGGCCGGGGCCAGGCCACAGAAACAGGCGCGTGACGCCACGGCCAGCTGACACCCCTATGCGGTGATAGACGATGAGATAAACGTGTGAGCGCTATAACGCAACTCTGGTTTACATTGCGTGATATTGTGCCGGGCACGGCGGTATCTGTCGGGCTTTCTGCCGATTGGGGCCTGGGGGTGGTGCTGGCCATGGGCGTGATGTTGGTAGGGTTTCAGTTTGCCCGAACGTCGGTGGGCAAGATAACCGGTCGCTCAGGTCAGGCGCAGGTCGGTTTTAGCCTGCTGCGCTGGAACTCGATGGTGCCCTGGCTGCGCCCGGTATTGACCCGACCGTATCTATTGACAGGGCTGCGCCTGTTGACGGCACTGGTCTTTGTGCTGGTCATCTATGCCGGGTTGTTCGGCACGCCGATGGCCTCGCGTAACCTGGCGACAACGTTGACCTGGACCTGGTGGTGGACCGCCATGGTACTGGCCGTGCTGTTTGTCGGCAGCGCCTGGTGTGCCCTCTGTCCCTGGGATGCCCTGGCGACGTGGCTGGTGCGTCGTCGTTTGTGGCTGCGCGGTGATGCGGGACAGTTGCGCGGTGTGCGTGTCCCGCGGGTGTTGCGCAACATCTGGCCAGCACTGGTGATGCTGATCGTCCTGAGCTGGCTGGAACTGGGGCTGGGTGTCATGCTCAGTCCCTACGCAACAGCCATCCTGGCGCTGCTCATGGTCGCCTTGGCGGCGGTGTCGCTGGTCGTGTTCGAGAAAAAGGCATTTTGCCGTTATTTCTGTGCGATTGGGCGCACGCTGGGGGTCTACGGTCAGCTCGCGCCGATCGCCCTGCGGCCCGTCGATACGCAGATCTGCCGGCGTTGTGAGACCCTGGCGTGCTATCACGGGACGGCCGATATCGAACCCTGTCCGACGCAGCTGGTGATGGGGCGGTTGCGCGAAAACACGTACTGTATCTCCTGTGGCGCCTGTGCACTGGATTGCACCTACCAGAATGTCGCCTGGCAGTTGCGACCACTGGCCTATGAGGCGCTACACGAGGTACGCCCAAGCCTGGACCAGGCGGGTTTCATCCTGGGTCTGGTCGCATTGACCAGTTTCCATGGATTGACCATGCTGCCGGGCTGGGCGCAGACGCAGCGTGTGCTGGCGCGCATGCTGGGAGACGGCGGGCAGGTGTTGTGGAGTTTCACACTTGGCATGGCTGGCGCCCTGATCATGCTGGTTACTCTGTTTGCGGCGGTGGTAGGATTGACGGTTTATTTGCTGGGTCGAGAGTGCGGAGCCGGGCATGAACCGATCGCCTACCGGCGGTTGTTTACGGTATTGGTCCTGGCCTTGCTGCCGTTGGCATTCAGTTATCAACTGGCGCATAACCTCACCCATCTCGTGCGCGTGGCCGGGGGGGTTGGCACCGTGTTGTTCAATCCACTGGGGACCGGCACTGTGGCCCCGAATGCGGTGCAGCCCCTGCCTCCCCTCCTTGGCCCGGGAATACTCGACGGCGTACAGGCGGGACTGCTGCTCGTCGGGTTTTGGCTGGCACTGCGCCTGTTGTGCCAGCGTACACGCCTGCTCATAGGCGCCACGACACGGCTGCATGGTTGGCAACTGTGGCCGATGCAGGCGCTTATCCTGGCGGTGTCATTGTTTAATCTATGGTTGTTGATGCAACCGATGATCCTGCGGGCATGAACGTAGAGGGAGGTACAGTACAGGTCGCCGCTGCTTGGTTACATCACCTGACATGTGCCCGACAAAGACTGATCGGGTGTCGAACAGCAGATATGATACCGGGCCCTGAACAGAGGCGGTACGGGGGATCTATCAGTTGACGCGAAGAGAGGAAGAATACAATGAACGAACACGCCGAGTGCGTCGATTTACGCCAACATGGCAATGTGCCTTATCACACTTATGCCTATTACCGCTTCCGGGAATTACCTCCGGGGGAGGTGTGGGAGGTGCTCACCGATGAGGAGCCAGCGCTGCTGATGGAAAGCGTCAATTTACAGCTTCGCCATGCCCTGGCCTGGAATACGATCGAGGACGGTCCCCCGTTGTGGCGTTTGCAACTGCGCCGCAGGGAGGATACCGAGGCGGCGTCCCTTGTCGATGTCCTGGAGCGCGATCACCTGCGTCTGCACACGCTTTTTGCCGATGCCATACATCGTGTCGGGGTCGGAGATCTGGCGCGTGCAGGGGCGGTCTTTCAACAGTTTACCCAGGGGCTGCGGTGCCATATCCATGCCGAGAATGAGTTGTTGGCGCCGTCGTTTCAGGCACCCCGCAGTTCACTGGAGGACGATCCGACCTCCATTATGCTGCGCGAACACACGGCGATCCTGGACCAGGTGAGCATTCTGGAGACGTTGTTTGCCGCCGCACCGGTACAAGATGAGTTGGCGCCGCTATTCGCTCTGCTGTCCGGGCAGATGGCCAAGCATGAGGGGCGCGAGGAACTCAACCTGTTCCCGCGCTGGCGTGCTGCCCTGCAGCAGGCACCGGCCGGGAGCGAGGTGCAACTGGTGGAGCGTCTCAAGGCGGTACTGAATGACAAAGAGGCAGGCACTCCACTCGGCGAATGACCCGGCGCGGCATGTACTACATTCAGAGGGTTTGGTAGTACAGGTTTTGCGGGTGCTTGGCCTGAGCGAAGAAGAACCAGCGCTCGGCAATCAGTCCGGCGTACTGAATGATGAAGGCGGTGAGCAGCACCACGCCGGACTTGTCCTGCATGCCAAGCCACAGCAATACGATGGGTAGTGGAAAGACCAGTGTGAGGAAAATCCACTTCACCGATTTGAGAAAGGCGGTGGTCTTGTGGTGGAAAAAATCGCGGGTGTTGAAGGAGCCGCCCATCTGCCCCTGGGCCCGTTGCACGACGATGGAATGGCGCACGCCAATGGCCGTCTGTAGCGAAGATATGTACTTGATGTGGGCATTGCGCCACAGTGCGGCGGTGCGGGTCAGACAGGCCGCCAGCGTGATGCCGATGGCCCACAGGCCATAGAAATCCGTCAACGCCGGTGCCTGGGCGTGGGCGAAGGTGGTGGCGAGGGTGAAGCCCGAGGCCATGCCCAGCAGGGTGTAGTTGATGACCGTCAGCGGGCTGGCCCATTCCTGCAGAAATTTGATGCAGGCGTAAATCATGCCTGTGCACAGGAACAGGGTAAAGGCCATGATGGCACCCAAGCCTCCTATCACCAGACTGAGGTTGATGGGGACCCCGGTCGGCGTGGTGAAGATGGCCTTGTCCCAGTGCATGTAGTGCATTACGGCGTAGATGAACACCAGGCCGAGGGTGGTGGGCAGGGCGATCACCTCGCGTGCGAGCCAGGAGGTACGCCAGCGTGTGGCGGAACGCCAGGCCCGCTCCGGATGGCCTAAATGGAAAAATGAGGCCAGTAGGCCACCGGCAAGGAACAGCAGAGCCAGGCCGCTACCCAGGCCGTAGAAGGTGGTGGTGTTCTGGACGGGCAGTAGTTCAAAGGCCGAATAGTACTGGCCGGTGAACAGGGCCAGGAACAGGCCCTGGCCGACGCCAATCAGGGTGGTGAGAAAGATAACGGAGAAGGCCGGGCGCATTCTTATAGGTCCTCAGTATTCACATTCCGGTTAGCGGTCGGTAACGAGGTCGTGGTGCTCATGTGCCTCGCGAATTGATAACGGCAAACGGACCGACCCGGGTAAGCACCGGCAGCGTTTACCAACTCGTTGAATCGTCCAGAGTTGGCTCGGTGACCGGTGTGCCGTGGCCGCGTTGCTCTTTTTTCAGCGGATTGTCGGCGCGCACGAGTTCGTCTTCGTGGATGGCCATACGTGTTTTGCGTCGCGGCAGATAGTGGTTGGCCGGTTTGGTGCCCCACTCGGGCATAAGCTGGTAGCCACCGTTTTCGCGGATCGCCACGGAGACCTCGGAGTCGGGATCGTGCACATCACCGAACAGGCGGGCGCTGGTCGGGCAGGCCATGACGCAGGCCGGTTTGCGCTCGGACTCTGGCAAGCTCTCGTCATAGATGCGGTCCACGCACAGCGTGCATTTCTTCATTACCTTCTGATGTTCATCGAATTCGCGCGCACCGTAAGGACAGGCCCAGGAGCAGTATTTGCAACCGATGCACTTGTCGTAGTCCACCAGCACGATACCGTCTATCTCGCGTTTATGGCTGGCACCCGTAGGGCAGACCGGCACGCAGGGGGGGTCTTCGCAGTGCAGACAACTCTTGGGAAAATGCACGGTTTCGGTAGTGGGAAAGGTCCCCACCTCAAAGGTCTGCACACGATTGAAAAAGGTACCGGTCGGGTCCGCCCCGTAGGGGTGATCATCGGACAGGTAGCCGGCACTGCCGGAGGTGTTCCATTCCTTGCAGCTGGTGACGCAGGCGTGGCAGCCCACACACACGTTCAGATCGATGACCAGTGCTAGTTGCGGCATGACGGTTTTACTCTGTAAGAGGTGCACTGCGTGACGGATGCGTGCCGCCGGGTGGCGAATGGACCGTGGTGTTATCGTTTGCGCTTGCCCAGCGGCAACAGGCCGGAGAAGTACGCCTGCCAGGCTGGGCGCTCACCGGTTCCGGGCAGTGGTTTCATCGGCTCGAACTGTGGCCAGGTCTCCTGGGTTTCATCCGCAGCGGCCTTGTAGACGCGTACCCGTACATCATACCAGCCGGCCTGGCCCGTGACCGGGTCGGAGTTCGAGAGATGTTCACCGTCCTCGTTGGGTGGCAGTTCCTCGGCGATCAAGTGATTGAGCAAGAAGCCCTTCTTTGATTCGTTGGCGTCCTGGTCGAGATTCCACGCCCCCGATGCCTTGCCGATGGCATTCCAGGTCCACACGGTGCCGGGTTCGACCGCCTCGGAGAAGCGGCACATGCAGCGCACCTTGCCGTGCATGGACTCGACCCAGATCCAGTCGCCATCGTCGAAACCGCCCTTTTGGCCCAGTGAGGGGTGGAGATAGAGGTAGTTGTGGGCATGGATCTGGCGCAGCCAGGCATTTTGCGAATCCCAGGAATGATACATTGCCATCGGCCGTTGGGTAATGGCATTGAGCGGGTATTTCTGTTTGTCTGTGAGTTGCGTTTCCAGTGGTTCGAAGTAAAACGGCAACGGGTCGAAGTGGGTCTCGATGCGCTTGCGCAGCTGGTCCGGCGGCTGTTTACCGGCACGTTTTCCCTGTGCGGCCAAGCGGAACTTCTGCAACACCTCGGAGTAGATGTGGCAGTTGATCGGCTCATCGTAGCGGGTCATGCGGTGTTCCTGGGCCCAGCGCAAGTAGCCCCGGTTCCAGTTGCGCATGTATTGGTAGGACTTGGGCAGCTCGTAGTGATAGATGCAGTTGTTCTTTGCGTACATCTCCCACTGATTGGGGTTGGGCTCGCCTTTCATGAATTTCTCGCCATCTTTGCCGCGCCAGCCGGCAAGGAAGCCGATCCCCGAGCCCGGTTCGGTCTCGTAGTTGACGATAAAGTCCGGGTAGTCGCGGAATTTGCGCGTACCGTCCTCATTGACGAAGGCGGGCAGGCCCAGGCGCGAGCCCAGCTCGATGAGCACCTCCTGGAACGGCTTGCACTCACCCTTGGGTGGTACCACCGGGATACGCACCGAGTCCACCGGGCCGTCGAACTCGGAGATGGGCCGGTCGAGCATGGACATGGCGTCATGGCGTTCCAGATAGGTGGTATCGGGCAGCACCAAATCGGCATAGGCCACCATCTCTGACTGGAAGGCGTCGGCGACGATCAGGAAGGGGATCTTGTAGTCGCCGTTGTCATCCTTGTCGTTGAGCATGGTACGCACTTCGACGGTATTCATGGTGGAATTCCAAGCCATGTTCGACATGAAGATGAGCAGGGTGTCGATGGCGTAGGGGTCTTGGCGCCAAGCGTTGGTGATGACGTTGTGCATCAGGCCGTGGGCCGCCAGTGGGAATTCCCAGGAGAAGGCCTTGTCGATGCGCACCGGTTGATTGTTCTCGTCGACGAACAGATCATCGGGGTCCGCTGGCCAGCCCAATGGCATACCGTTGAGCGGGGTATCGGGCTTGACGTCATCCGGTCCCTTGGGCGTCTTGGCACAGGGGGGGATCGGGCGCGGGAAGGGCGCCTTGTGGCGGAAACCGCCGGGGCAGTCGATGGTGCCTAGCAGCGTCATCAGGATCGACAGCGCGCGAATGCTCTGAAAACCGTTGGAATGGGCCGCCAGGCCGCGCATAGCATGGAAGGAGACCGGGTTGCCGGTCACGGTGTCGTGCTCCTTGCCCCATACATCGGTCCAGGCAATGGGTAGTTCTATTTTCTCATCACGTGCGGTGATCCCCATTTCGTAGGCCAGGCGCTTGATGGTCTCGACTGGGATACCGGTGACCTTTGCGGCCCACCTGGGGGTGTACTGCTCGACGCGTTCCTTGAGTAGCTGAAAGGCCGGTTTGACCGGTGTGCCATCGGCGAGTGTGAAGGCACCGAGCAAATACGGGTCGACACCCTCGGCATGAGTCGCCACGGCGTTGTCACTGCGGCGGTCCCACCAGAACTGATTTTGAGGATCATAGCAGCCCGGCTCGACCTTGATGCTGGCGTCGCGTATGAACATGCCATAGTCATTGGACGGGACATCCTGGTTTACCAGTTCGGCTGCATTGGTATAGCGAGTGAGAAACTCACGGTCGTAGAGACCCTTTTTGATGAGCTCGTGGATGAGGGCAAGGATCAGGGCGCCATCAGTACCGGGTTTGATCGGCACCCACTCATCGGCAATGGCCGAGTAGCCAGTGCGCACCGGGTTGATGGAGATGAAACGCCCGCCCTGGCGTTTGAATTTGGACAGGGCCATCTTCATTGGGTTGGAGTGGTGATCCTCGGCTGTGCCGATCATCACGAACAGCTTGGAACGGTCCAGGTCGGGGCCGCCGAACTCCCAGAATGAACCACCGATAGTGTAAATCATGCCGGTGGCCATATTCACCGAGCACAAGCCGCCATGAGCGGCATAGTTCGGGGTGCCAAACTGTTTGGCGAACAGGCCGGTCAGTGCCTGCATCTGGTCACGGCCGGTAAATAATGCGAACTTTTTTGGATCGCTGGCACGCAGCTTCTTGAGGCGCTCCTCCATCATCTGCAAGGCGTCATCCCAGCTGATCTCCACGAAGTCGGCCGCACCACGCTCACTGCCGGGGCGGCGCATCAGCGGTTTGGTCAGCCGTGCGGGGGAGTATTGCTTCATGATGCCCGAGGCACCCTTGGCGCAGATAACCCCCTTGTTGAGGGGATGATCGGGATTGCCCTGGATATAGCGGACCTCACCATCGCAGACCGTGACACGGATGCCACAGCGACACGCACACATGTAACAGGTGGTATTCTTGACCTCGATGCGACCGACCGAGGCCGCATTCAGCGGAGCGCTGTGTGCCATAGTGCTGATGTCCTAATCGTAGGATGAGTCATTAGAGTGGGAACGCGCCACTATACCAATCGGACCGGGTCTAGCCCCAATCAGCATTATTAAAAGATATATAAAATATAATGATATCAATATATTCGGCGCACAGGTCGGCCCGTGAGGGCCGCTTTTACATCGCGCCTCGATTGCTGATAATTTATCGTCAATAAAAGGGACGCAAAAATAATAAACCCAGTTTATAGTAAGGAAAGATAAAACTGTTTGGAATTCTCTAAGCGGATCGCTAAGGTAGGGCCTCCAAAATAGTATATAATGGCAAGTGCCATATCGGCATATTGCATCCAATACCGAATACGAGGAGAGCCATGACCAAGCTAGTGAATCCGCACGGTGGTGGCGCGCTCAAGCCCCTGCTGCTGGAAGGGGGCGCGCTGGAGAGAGAAACGGCGCGGGCGGCTACATTGCCACAAGTGCGCATCACATCTCGCGAAACCGGCGATCTCATTATGATGGGCATCGGCGGCTTTACCCCGCTCAACGGCTTCATGACCCAGGCCGACTGGCAGGGTGTCTGCGATAGCTATACGATGGCGGACGGCCTGTTCTGGCCCATCCCCATCACTCTCTCCACTGATACCGCCACTGCGAATGGTGTCGAGGTGGGCAGCGACATCGCCCTCGTCAGCGACGAGACGGGTGAGGTGATGGCGACCATGACCGTCACCGAAAAGTACACCATTGACAAGGCACGTGAGTGCCAGCAGGTGTACAAAACGACCGATACCGAACACCCGGGTGTACAGATGGTGATGGGCCAGGGCGAGGTCAACCTGGCCGGACCGGTGCAGGTGTTGTCCACAGGTGATTTCACCGAGAAATACGCCGATCTCTTCCTGACTCCCGCCCAGACCCGTGCCCTGTTCGATGCCAAGGGCTGGAGCACGGTTGCCGCCTTCCAGACCCGCAATCCGATGCACCGCTCGCATGAATACCTGGCCAAGATTGCCATCGAGATCTGTGACGGTGTGCTGATTCACTCCCTGCTGGGTAAGCTCAAGCCGGGTGATATTCCCGCCGATGTGCGTGCCAAGGCCATCAATGTGTTGACGGAGAACTATTTTGTTGCTGACACGGTGATCCAGGCCGGCTATCCGCTGGACATGCGCTATGCGGGTCCGCGTGAGGCGCTGCTGCACGCCCTGTTCCGCCAGAACTACGGGTGTTCACATCTCATCGTTGGACGTGATCATGCCGGTGTGGGGGACTATTATGGTCCCTTCGATGCGCACCACATCTTTGACGAGATTCCGGCCGGAGCACTGGAGACCCAGGCGTTGAAGATCGACTGGACCTTCTGGTGCAACAAGTGTGAGGGCATGGCCTCGATGAAGACCTGTCCGCATGATGCCGCAGATCGTCTGTTGCTCTCCGGCACCAAACTACGCAAGGCCTTGTCCGAAGGTAAGGATGTCCCCGATCACTTCAGCCGTCCGGAAGTGCTGACGATTTTGCGTGAATACTACGCCAGTCTCGCTGATGACGAGAAGGTGGAAGTCAAGCTAAGTGGCCATTCGGCCCGATAACGGCGTTGCTATCCCTCGTCCGTAGGGCAGGATGCATTGCATTAAAAATCTTATAGACTAGAAGGAGTTACGACCATGCCAACATTTGTACGTACCGACAAGTGCGATGGCTGCAAGGGGCAGGACAAGACCGCTTGCATGTACATTTGCCCCCACGATTTGATGAAGCTCGACAAGGACGGTTCAGCAACCGGCCATGCCATGAAGGCCTGGAATCAGGAGCCGGAGCAGTGCTGGGAGTGCTATTCCTGCGTGAAGATATGTCCGCAGCAGGCCATCGAATGCCGGCATTATGCCGACATCGTACCGTTGGGGGCGTCAGTTCAGCCTCTGCGTGGCAGCGACTCCATCATGTGGACCATCAAGTTCCGCAATGGCAACATGAAGCGCTTCAAGTTCCCGATTCGCACCACGCCGGAAGGCTCAGCCGATCCAACGGCAGGGTTCTCGGACGCAGATCGCTCCAAGCTGGAGGATCCGCAGTTTCTTTTCACTGATGATGTGCACAGCTGCGACATGAGCCAGTTCGTCAGCAACTGAGCGGGTGATGAACCAGACGAAAACCATGCATGGGTTGTTAGCGTGTCGGGCACGCCTCAGCAGAGGATCGCGCAGACGGTAATACGTGCCGCCCATGCAGTGAGACAAACATATTAAAAGAGAGGTATACGAAGATGGCCGAGTATGAATTTGGCAATCCAGATGTGATCGAGGAAGAAGTCGATATCCTGATCATCGGTGGAGGCATGGCAGCCTGTGGTGCAGCCGTGGAGATCAAGCGCTGGACCGAAGGCACCGATATCAAGATCAAGCTGATCGACAAGGCCGCAATGGATCGTTCCGGTGCTGTAGCGCAAGGCCTGTCCGCGATCAACACCTACATGGGCGAGAATGATCCTTCAGACTACGTCCGTATGGTACGTACCGATCTCATGGGCATCATTCGTGAGGATCTGGTCTATGATGTCGGCCGTCACGTTGACAGTTCCGTGCATCTGTTCGAGGAATGGGGCCTTCCGGTGTGGAAACAACCGGGTGACGAAGGCAAGAAACTGCCTGAGGGTGGCAAGCCCGTTCGCTCCGGCAAGTGGCAGATCATGATCAATGGTGAGTCCTACAAGTGGATTGTCGCCGAGGCCGCAAAAAAAGCGCTGGGCATGGACAACATTCAGGAGCGTGTGTTCATCGTCAAGTTGGTCAATGACAAGAATGATCCTGAGCGCGTCGCCGGTGCCGTTGGTTTTTCGGTACGCGAAGACAAGGTCTATGTCTACAAGTTCAAGTGTTGCCTGCTCGTGTGTGGTGGTGCGGTAAACGTGTTCCGTCCGCGCTCGGTGGGTGAAGGTCAGGGCCGTGCCTGGTATCCGGTGTGGAATGCCGGTTCGACCTATGCCATGGGGCTTGAGGCCGGTGCCGAAGGTACCATGTTGGAAAATCGCTTCGTGCCTGCCCGATTCAAGGATGGTTACGGTCCTGTGGGCGCCTGGTTCCTGTTGTTCAAGGCCAAGGCCATGAATGCCAAGGGCGAAGATTACCAGACCAAGAACGCGCATCTGCTTGAAGAGCACAACTATGGCACGCATGCCCATGGTCATGTGATGGGTACTTGTCTGCGCAACCACCTCATGATGGAGGAGATGCGCAACGGTGACGGTCCCATCATCATGGATACGCCGTCAGCGTTGGCCAAACTGGCCGAGACCATGACGCCCAAAGAGATCAAACACCTTGAGGCCGAGGCCTGGGAAGACTTCCTGGATATGACCATCGGTCAGTGTGGTGTGTGGGCGGGCGAAAACATCGAGCCCGACAAAGAGGTCTCCGAACTGATGCCGACCGAGCCGTACCTGCTGGGTTCACATGCCGGTTGCTCCGGTTTGTGGGTGTCAGGTCCGACAGATATCCCAGGCGTTCCAGCGGAATGGAGCTGGGGTTATCGCGGCATGACCACCGTCAAGGGGTTGTTCACCGGAGGTGACGGCGTCGGTGCCTCCGGACACAAATTCTCCTCTGGATCCTTCACCGAAGGGCGTTTTGCCGCTAAATCCATGCTCAAGTTCGCATTGGACAACAAGGATTGGAAGCCGGAACTGGATACGTCGGTCGATGAACTGGTTGCCGATATTTACAAACCGGTGAGGACCTTCCTGGAGCACAAGGACTACACGACGGCGATTGATATCAACCCGCACTATATTACGCCCAAGATGCTGCAGTTCCGTTTGCAGAAGATCATGGACGAGTATGTGGCCGGTGTGTCGACAATGTATCAGACCAATGCGAAATACCTGGAGATCGCCGAGCGTAAGCTGGGGATGCTCAAAGAGGACGCCGAGAAGATGCGCGCCAAAGACCTGCATGAGCTTCTGCGTGCCTGGGAGAACTACCATCGCATCATGGCGGCCGAGGCACACATGAAGCATATCCAGTTCCGTGAGGAAACTCGGTATCCGGGCTACTACTACCGTTCGGACTTCCTCGACCTGGATGACAAGAACTGGAATGTGTTCGTCAATTCCAAGTACAACAAAGACACCAAGGAGTGGACGCTGCGCAAGGTACCTTACGTGCAGATCATCAAGTAAGGCCTGCTAGCAAAGCTTCGGGCTTTGTGCTGAAACAGGCAAGATGGCCGGGCATCGTAGGATGCCCGGCCTTTTGTTCTTTGCGAATCTGATGTGCGCACCGCACGGCGTATAGCTATAATTGTATTTAGGAGATTGTCATGAGTGATTCCAAAACGCCACAAGGCGATGCATCCGTATTCGCAAAATTCGATATCCCCCATACAAGCCCGGTGACACCCGTTCAACTCGGGCTTGACGACATGATCCAGTTTGATTGTCATAAGGGAATTTCCTGCTTCAACGCCTGTTGCAAAAACATCGATATCACCCTGACGCCCTACGATATCCTGAGATTGTCACGCCGCATGGGCATACCGACCTGGGAATTTCTGCTCAAATACACCATGCATTACGATTTGGATGCCCATGGCATGCCGGGTATGAAGCTGCGACCACAAGAGGAGTCTCCAGCCTGCCAGTTTTTAACCGCACAAGGGTGCAGCGTTTATGACGACCGCCCGACCGCTTGTCGTTACTATGCCTTAGGCACGATGGAGTTAAGACGCAAGGAGAGTGATGCACTCGAAGATGTCTATTTTCTGGTTAAAGAAGAACACTGCAAGGGTCACGAAGAGCCGCGCACGTTGACTGTACGTGACTATCGCCGTGAACAGGGGGTGGAAGAGTACGATGCCCTCAACCGGAACTGGATAGATATCATCATAAAGAAACGCTCCAGCGGTCCGACGGTGGGTGCTCCCAGTCAGCGCAGTCTCCAGCTGTTTGCCCTGGCAAGCTATGATTTGGATGCCTTCCGCGAGTTTATTTCAAGTGATAGCTTTCAGACCATGTTTGTTCTGAAGGCTGATGAGCTGAGTGCTCTGCAACAAGATGATACGGCTTTGCTGAGCTTTGCCACACGTTTCCTGAAGCAGGTGTTATTCGGTGAACGCAGCATCGCCCAACGGGAAGAGGCCGTGCGCGAACGCTATGCGCAGCGTAAAGATATCATCGAACGCAGGTACCAGGACGATGTCGAGCGCCACCGCCTGCGCGATCCGCTGGAAGATGCGGAGAGCTGATTACGCATACAAACGCAACGCACAACTCAGGATAGAAGAATAAGAAAGGCCCTCTCGCGAGGGCCTTTTTATCATTAGCGGGTGTAAAAAGAGCTACTTGGCCGATATTTTCTCCAATTGACGTGCGCGGATTACCTGTCCATCGAGACCGGATTTCTTGGCATCGTGTCCATAGGCTACACTCATCAAGGTACTGTAGTAGACTACCGGCATCTGGAATTTAGTGCCGTAGTGCTTGTTGATCTGATCCTGGTAGACCTCGACATTCAACTGACAGACCGGGCAGGGCGTGACGATCATATCGGCACCGCCATCATAGGCCGCTTCGACGATATCCTTGATCAGGGCCTGACTCTTCTCTGGTTCCGAGAAGGCGAGCGCGCCACCGCAGCATTGCACCTTCTTCTCATAATCTCCCAGTGGTTCGGCACCGAGAGTCTCGACGAGTTTATCGAGGTATTTGGGGTTTTCGTAGGATTCCCCGTCGATCCCGAAGGGACGGTTGGTTTGGCAGCCGACATAGCCCGCAATCTTTATACCTTCAAGCGGCTTCTTTACGTGCTTGCCGAGTTCATCATAGCCGAAGTCTTCGATGAGGACTTCGACCATGTGGCGAATATCCTGATCGGCCTTGACGTTAAGACCGGCGGCGGCCAGAGCTTCATTGGTTTCTTGCATGAGGTCGCTGTTTTGTAACAAGCGATCTTTGGTCTCGCGGGTTGCCAGCCAACAGGCGGCGCAAGTGGCGACCATATCCTGTTCGGGATTAGCCTGCTCGGAGAGTGCCATGTTGCGGGCCGATAGTGCCATGCGGGGCAGTTCGCCACCCTCGCCGTAGCCAATGGAGGCCGCACAACAATTCCAGTCCGGAATCTCATTGAGTTCGATGTCGAGCTCATCGCACATGCTGTGCACAGAGGTCATGTAATTCGAGGCTGAAGAGCCCTTCTGTGAAGAGCAACCCGGGTAAAAGGAGTAGTGTTTCTTGGCCATCGGGGAAATCTCCTTATGCACCAAATTTCTGGATTTTGGCCGATTCAATCTCACGCGCTTTGGCGATGATCGCATGCAGACCCTTGGCATCCTTGCACTTGTGACCCCCGATCATCTCCATGGGGTTGAGACGCTTGGTCTTGTACATGTTGATGCCAATGCCCATCATCTTCATCGCGGTCTTGATGCCCTCGATGAAGCCGTTCATGAAATAAAGACTGATGCCAAGTTTGAGTTCATTGACGCGCCCGGTCTTCATCAAGTTATCCCAGAACAGTTTGGTGAACTTGCGGGTGGGCTGATTCTTGGGTGCCAGGCCGAGGCGCGTGGCGTAATGGGCGAGTCCATGCATGATGTGCGTGATCGGCAACTCGCGCGGACAACGTACGATACAGTTATAACAGGAGGTGCACATCCACATCGAGTCGGACCGCAGCACCTCCTCGCGCTTGCCGGCCCGAATCAACATGAAAATTTCCTGCGGCGGGTGCACCCAATCTGGTCCGAAGGGGCAGGAGCCGGAACACACACCACACTGCATGCACATTCGGACCCAATCACCCTCCTCGACATTGGCCTCGACTTCCTTGAGGAAGTTGTTGTGGTATTTTTCCACCATTACCTGGTTGAGTTCGCTCATGACTAATTCTCCTAGAACTTGAACGGGCTCATGCCGATACGCTCGATGGTCTCGGCCATATCGTTGATGAGCTGTGGTGCACGCTGGATGTCGGTGATCGCGACTTCGTAAGTGCTGACGCGTTCGGTCTCCAGGTTGAGCTGGGTCAGAGTGTCGTCAATCTTGCTCATGCGGTAGTGCGCGAGCTCTGAGCCCTTGACGAAATGACATTGGTAGTTCTCGCCCTTCTGGCAGCCCATGAGCACCACACCGTCGTAGCCGCTGTTGAGCGCATCGGTGACCCAGATGGTATTGACACTACCTAGACAGCGTACCGGGATGGTGCGCACAAACGCGCTGTACTCGTAACGGTTCATGCCGGCCATGTCGAGTGCCGGGAGGGCATCGTTCTCACAGGCGAGCACCAGGATGCGCGGTTTTTCATCGAACTCGTCGGGGATATCGACGGCCTTGAGCTGCTGGCCAACGGTGTCTACCGAATAGTTCTCAAAGGAGATGACACGTACCGGGCAGGCGCCCATACAGGTGCCACAGCGACGACAGCGGGCCTCATTGAATGACGGATAGCCTTTTTCATCCTCGTCGATGGCGCCAAAGGGACACTCCACCGTGCATCGTTTGCACTGAGTGCAACCTTCGATGCGAAACGCGGGGAAGCTCAAGTCACCCGAACGGGGATGAGCGGCCCGACCCACGGCGGCATTCTCCAGGGCCTGTATGGCCTTGAGTGCGGCGCCGGTGGCGTCTTCCTCGGCCTGCTGGATATCCATCGGGCGGCGCACCGGACCCGTGGCGTAGATACCGGTGCGGCGGGTTTCGTAGGGGAAACAGATGAAGTGTGAATCGTTGAATCCATACTTGAACTGCGGTAGGTCCGGCCCCTGGCGGTAGGTCAGGTTGAGGATCGACACGCGCTGACTCTCCCCCTGCGGGGTAGCATTATCCCCACTGGCGCTCTCGGTTTTCGCATCGCCAGGTTTCGTCGGGGCCTCGATATCAACGCCGGAGTTGGCCACCATGCCCGTGGCCAATACCACCAGATCGACCTGTTCTTCCGTGTCCTCATTGAGGATCAAGTCTTTGAATTTCACCGTGAGGCTATCGCCTGCGGATTCGACACTGTTGACCACGCCCTTGGTGAAGGTCACTCCCTTGTGTTGTCCACTACGGTAGAAATTCTCACCGATGGTGCCAGGCGTGCGCAGATCGGTGTAGATGATATTGGTGTCGATATCCGGGTTGGAATCGCGGAAGTACATGGCCTGTTTGATCGAGGTATTACAGCAGTGCCCGGAGCAATAGGGCAGATGGCCTTCCTTCTGACTGCGTTGTCCGGCGCACTGCACGAAGACCACGCTCTTGACCTCTTTGCCATCAGAGGGGCGTTTGATGGCGCCACCGTTCGCCGCATGGGCGAGCTGCTCGAGTTCAAGTTGAGTGACGACATCGGGGCTTTGATCGTAGGCGAACTCGGGTAGTTTGCTGGCGTCGTAAGGGCGAAAGCCGGTTGCCTGGACAATGGCGCCGAATTCAGCCGTCTGGGTCGTGCCGCTTTCTGTAGCAATTTCGACTACAAAACGCCCCGGTGCGCCGCTGGTTTTGGCAAGGGTACGGTTGAGATACACGGTGATGCGCGGATCAGCCTCGATTGCGGCAATCAGCGTATCGACACCGGTATCGGCAGGATCGGCATAGGGGGAGTGTTCCGGCACGCGTTTGTAAAAGCCGCCCACTGCGCCGCCCAGCGTCCCGCTCTTTTCGACAATGGTCACCGGATAACCGGCCTTGCTGGCCTCTGATGCGGCGGTCATTCCACTGATGCCGCCGCCGACCACCAGGAGGTGATTGTTGTACGCGGCGGTCTCGTTTTTGTCCGGCAGCGTCATGTATTTGGCTTCGGCACAGGCCATACGCACATAGTCTGCGGCCATTTCCTGCGTGGTCTCGCGGGCTTCATCGGTGTCGGGACGCACCCAGATCACCCCCTCGCGCAGATTGCCACGGGTGACAGCCACGGTTTCGAAATTGAAGGCATCGGTCTTGGCACGTCGCGAGCAGGCGCAGATGGCGACGTGGGTGACGCCTTCATTGGCAATATCATTGTTGATCATCTCCACGCCGGTGGCGGAACAGAGAAAGTCATGCTCGCGCACGACGCCAGCCTTGCCTTCACGCTCGGCGATGGTGGCGAGCTGGGCAGTGTCGAGGCGTTCGCCCAGACCACATCCCTTGCAGATGTAAGCTCCGATTTTCATGTCGACCATGGTTTAACCCTCCATACCGGATACACGATTGATGACCTGAATGGCGCGCAGTGCGCTGGCGGTGGCATTTTGCACCGCCCGATTGACATCCAGTGCATCCGAGGCGCAACCGGCGGCAAAAATAGCGCCATTGGACTCGTCGGCCTCGATGAAGCCGGAATCGTTGATCTTCACCTCGATGGGGAAACCGTCGCGCGGGACGCTGGGTTCCATGCCGATGGCCAACACGACCAGGTCGTGGGGATTGCTGTAGCGGTGGTAGCCCTCGGTATCCACACCGTGCAAGATTGGATTACCGGTTTCCTTGTCTTCGGTAATGGAGGCGACCTTGGACTTGATGAAATGGGTGGTGCTGTCGTTCTTGACCTTCTGGTAGAAGTCCTCGAGCCGGTCGATGGCGCGGATATCGATGTAGTAGATTGAACTCTTGGCCTCGTCACCATAGTGTTCGCGCACATAGGTAGTTTGCTTGAGTGAGGCCATGCAGCAGATCCGCGAGCAGTGCGTGAGATGGTTGCGATCACGCGAGCCGGCGCACTGGATGAAGGCGACGTCTTTCGCCTCCTTTCCATCGGAGGGGCGCACCAGCTTGCCGCCGGTTGGACCGAAAGGGTCCAGCATGCGCTCGAATTCGACGCTGGTGATGACGTTCTGGATGCGATCATAGCCATAGGGCTGAATCTTGGCGGCATCATAGGGACGCCAGCCTGTGGCCCAGATGACAGCACCGGCCTTGATTTTCAGCGTCTGTGCCTGCATGTCCAGATCGATGGCGTCGTATTTGCAGGCCTGTTTGGCCTTGTCGGCATCTGTTGTGCCGATGATCCGCGGGTCGAGTACATAGCGTTGCGGAAAGGCCATATTACTGGTCAGATAGGCGCCCTTGCGCTTGTTCAGATTGTAGTTGAACTCGTTGTCGAACTCCGCCTCTACGACCTGTTTGCACTCGCCACAGGCGGTGCAGTTCTCGTTCACATAGCGTGGACTGATACTTACCTCGGCAGTGTAGTCGCCGGGTTCACCGCTGATGCGGGTGACATCGGCCAGGGTGATGAGGCGCACATTTTTGTTCGCCTTGAGGCGGCGCAGGTTGATCTCCAGTCCGCAGATCGGGTAGCAGAGTTTCGGGAAATAACGGTACAGCTGACTGACGCGCCCGCCAACGCTGGGAGACTTCTCCAGCAGTACAACCTGTTTACCGCACTCGGCGGCCTCCAGGGCGGCCGTCATGCCGCTGATGCCGGCACCGACGACCAGAATGGTCTCGTTGGTTGCAATTGCATCCGCCATGTCTTTCCTCCAACTACTGCTTACGGAAGCGTGTAATACCCCGGCCGCACACACTCACCACCCTGCGCCAACGCGGATGGTGCTGAATACAATAGAACAATGGTGTTTTGGCCGAACGTTTATGCTGTCTAAACAATACTCTTCTCGCACTGGGTGTGCCAGATGGTAAGGATGCAAATTGCATCGAATTTTCGTATGTGTGAATAAATTGTATGTATCAAACTGTACGGTATTTCGATTTGCACCGCGCTCAGGAGGTTCATGATAGAGTGCGCAGCAGGCATCAAAAAAACAAGGATTTTTGTCGACTATATCGCCGTAATCTTTGTGGAAAATGGGAAAATCGTCGTGCAAGCACGTGTGTTGAAACTCGAAGAATACCTCATCGAAACAGAGCCCTTTTATGCTCCGGTTGGGGATGAGATTGATCTGTTCGAGGCGGCCTATCATAACCAGATACCAATACTGTTGAAGGGACCAACGGGGTGCGGCAAGACGCGCTTCATGGAACACATGGCATGGCGTTTGCAGCGGCCCTTGATCACCGTGTCGTGCCACGATGATCTGAGCGCTGCAGATCTGGTTGGACGTTATCTGATCACCGGGGGGGAAACGGTGTGGATGGACGGTCCGTTGGCCCGTGCGGTGCGAAGCGGGGCGATCTGTTACCTCGACGAGGTTGTTGAGGCGCGCAAGGATACCACCGTGGTGATTCATCCCCTGGCCGATGATCGCCGGGTCTTGCCGATGGAAAAGCGTGGTGAGATCCTTGAAGCTGGCGCCGAGTTCTGTTTGTCCATGTCCTATAACCCCGGTTACCAGAGCGTGCTCAAGGATCTGAAGCAGAGCACCCGCCAGCGTTTCGTGGCACTGGAGTTCGATTACCCCGCGCCAGCCCTGGAGCGCGAGATCGTGCGTCTCGAGGCGGGTGTCGATGAACCCACCGCCGATAAACTGGTGAAATTTGCCGGTATGACACGCAATCTCAAGGGCAGCGGCCTGGAAGAAGGCGCCAGCACCCGCCTATTGGTGCATGCCGGTAAACTCATCGTCTCCGGTATCAGTCCGGTGAGCGCCTGTCGCGGTGCCGTGACCCAGGCGCTCACCGACGATGCGGAGATGCTCGCTGCGGTCAACGCGTTGAGTGCATCCTTGTTTTGAGACGGTTGCAACGCCGTTATCAAGGTGGCGCCACCTTAGCGACTGTCGAAACCCCGTTACTGTCCTTTGCCCATGAATGACCTCGTCCTGCTCAGTCCCTGTGATGATTATACGTTGCTCGATTTTGGTGACGGCTGGCGGCTGGAGCGTTTCGGCACCCAGGTAGTCGAGCGCCCCGATGTGCGTGCGCGTGGTCCGCGGGCATGTACGAATTGGCGCTGCGGGGAGAACACGCCGCATTGGGTGTTCGAGCCCCGTCGCGGAGTGAGTGGCGAGTGGCGTGCGGGGCCGGCGGCGCAGGCGCAGTGTCCGGCGCCAACCTGGCCGATGCGACTCAATGGGCAGGACTTCGAATTGACGCTGGGAGCGGCCGGCAGTGTGGGTTGTCGCCCCGAGCAGCAGGCCTGTTGGCAATGGTTGCAGGGTGCGCTGCACGAGGAGACGACGGCAGGGGAAAACGGTGGCAAGAGTGCAGCGGGGGCGGTGCGGGTGTTGAACCTGTTCGCTGGTCCGGGTGGTGCGAGCGCGATGGCGCTGCGTGCCGGTGCGACGGTGAGTCATGTGGCGATGGAGGTCGAAGCGCTGGCGCGGGCCCGGCGCAATCTGGCGGGGTTCAGGGATATCGACTGGCAGTATACCGATGTGTCGCAGTTTGTTGGACAGGCCGTGCAGCGCCAGGCCCGCTATGATCTGATCCTGCTCGATCCGCCGCATTTTCAGCAGACCCCGCATGGTCACGTCTGGGACATCCAGCGCGATCTCTCGCGCCTGATCCGTACACTGTCGACGCTGGCCAGTCCCCATTGTCGCGGTGTCTGGATCAGCCTGCATACCGAGGACGTGCAGGCGCAAAGTGTGGCACAGCTGCTGCACGAGGCCTTTCCTGCCCAGCGCATCAGGGTGCAACGCATCGGGCTGGCGGCGGTGGATGGTCGGGTGTTGCCGGCGGTCGTGGCGGTGTATTGGCTGGCGGAGTCCGCCGCAGAGGCACAGCGACCTCTTGATGCGGCGCAGCTCGAAGACCGCATGGAGGTGTTGCTTGATGCCGTGTTGTCCTCGCGGCGCACGGCCAGTGAACCGGCGCAGCGTTTGTCCGCACTGGCACGTCCAGCGCAGGAGTTCATTCTCCGCTGGGTAGACAGTATTGCGCAGACCAATGCGGAGATGGCCTTTCAGCTCGCACTGCATGCCGGTGAGGCGCTTACCCTGCTGAACGTGGATCCAGCAACGGCGTTGGGCAGGAACGAGGTGCAGGGTTGGATCCTGCACGCCATGGATGCCTTCGATCGCACTGGGGTGCACGCCGGCGCCAGCATATTGCACGATGTGAAGGCGTATGCGCAGGCACAGTGCGTGCGCCGGGTGGGCGTGGCCTTCGAGGATGTCGCGGTCATGCTTGGGCTGTTCGTGCAGGGCTTGTCCGGACGGGCGCTGAAGCTCGAAAAGACCTCGTCGCCCCGTACGGATACCGAGACACTTTATTTGCCCGCACTGTTGACGGCATTGCCCACGCGTGCGGACAACCTGCGATTGTACAAGGCCATCTGTGTCTGGCTGTGGGCGCAAACCCGTTTTGGTAGCTACCGGGCGGCAAAGGGTATACCCCGTATCGCGACCGTGTTATCCGCCTATGCCGATCCAGATCGGGCGGCACGGTGTTTCCTCGCACTGGAGGCGATACGCCTCGATGCCTGCCTGGCGCGTCATCTGCCGGGTGCGCAGCGGGCGGCGGCGCTGTTACGCGCACAGACCGACTGGTCGTTGGTGCCCCCAGGCTGGGAGGCAACGGCGGCCAGGCTGCAGCGTCCGGAGGCCCGGGTCACAGATACGCATGCCCTGCTGGCTGTGCACTATGCAACCGGGGTCGATCCCGTTTTGCCCCCCTGGGCCGGGGGCGTGGATGCGGCGGGTGTGGAAGGTGTTTTAAACGCGCGCCTGGTGCGTGACAAGGCCGCATTCCAGACTTGGCTGGTGACCCTTGTGCCCGGCGTGCTGGCCACCGTGCCCCCCGGGCGAGAGGCCCCGCCGGGCCTGCACGTGCTGCACCAGCCCGACGAGGCACAGCCGGAAGGCTTTAGTCTGCGCCTGGAACTCGATGGCCAACCGATCGCTGCGCCCGCAGAGGTGAACGCGGCAATGGGTTCGATCATGCTGGACCTGGGTGACATCCCCGATGAGTATCTGGTGGCATCCGGGGGTGGTGGCTACCGCATGCAGGAAGGGGATGCCGGTGAGCTGGCAGGTGTCGCCACGGATGATGTCTGGAAGGGCACCTATCACGAGGAAGGGGCCTATCTGTATAACGAATGGGATTTCAAGCGCGGCGATTACCGCAAGAACTGGTGTGTGTTGCGCGAGGTGGAGGTGAGTCCACAGTCACAGGACTTTGTGCAACACACCCTGCGCCGCTACCGCAATCTGATTAAGGCCCTGCGTCGCAGCTTCGAGGTGTTGCGTGGAGAAGACCGGCAGTTAAAAAAACAGCCGACCGGCGATGATGTCGACATCGATGCCCTGGTTGAGGCCCATGCCGAGATGCGTGCCGGCAGGGAGATGAGCGATCGTCTGTTTCTGAAAAAACACCGCCATGAGCGCAACATGGCGGTGATGTTCATGGTAGACATGAGCGGTTCCACCAAGGGTTGGATCAACGACGCGGAGCGCGAGTCGCTGGTGCTGTTGTGCGAGGCACTGGAGGTGCTGGGCGATCGCTATGCCATCTACGGATTTTCTGGCAACACACGCAAAAAGTGTGAGCTGTTCCGGATCAAGCGCTTTGACGAGACCTACGATGACACAGTGCGTGCGCGCATTGCCGGCATCTCACCGCAGGAATACACCCGCATGGGGGTGAGCATTCGCCACCTCACCCGTCTGCTGGTCGAGATAGAGGCACGCACCAAACTACTCATTACGCTGTCCGACGGCAAACCCGATGATTTTGATGGTTACCGTGGCGAATACGGTATCGAGGATACCCGCCAGGCCCTGATCGAAGCCCAGCAACAGGGCATACATCCCTTTTGCATTACCATCGACGAAGAGGCCCGCGATTACCTGCCGCACATGTACGGTGCCGTCAACTATGCCGTCATAGACGATGTCGCCAAGTTGCCGCTGAAGGTTGCCGACATCTACCGCCGGTTGACGACGTGAGGAGCGAGGGGTGAGTTAATTTAACCCCTCACTCCTCGCTCCGATTTGAGTCAGGCTACGCGCCTCAAGCCTATTGCAAGTACAGGAACAGGGCACCGTTACCACGTTGAATATTGAGTAGTAATGCACCCTTGCGACTCGTTGCCCTGCGCAGGTTGTCCAGGTTATGTACCGGCCTGCGGTTGGCCGAGATAATGACATCGCCCGGGCGCAGGCCTGCCTCCCAGGCTGGACTACCCGGGGCCACGTTTTGTACCTGCACGCCCTTGACCTTGCCGTACAAGGGGGAGGCGGTATCGATGTTCGCCAGCTTGGAGCCAGCGAGGAAGTGGTTGATGTGTCCGCCTTCTACGCTGCTCAGATGTGGTGCGGTGATCGTAGCGCGCAGAGTCAGCTCATGGCTGTTACGCAGGACCTTGAGCTCGACACTCTGGCCGATACGCAGCAGACCGATGCTGTTGCGCAATTGCGCGGCGTTGCGGATGGGCTGGCCGTTGGCCGCGACAATCACGTCACCGACTTGCAGTCCGGCCTTGGCGGCGGCAGAGCCCTTCACGACATGGGTGATCACGCCACCCTTCTGGCCATTCCGGATGCCAAAGGCCTTGGTCAGAGCGGGGCTCAAGTCCTGCACCTGCACGCCCAGTAGGCCACGGCGTACCTCACCGTACCTGATGAGCTGATTCATGATGTCGCGGGCCATGTCGATAGGAATGGCGAAGCCGATACCGATGTTGCCGCCGCTTTGTGACAGAATGGCCGTATTGATGCCGACCAGCTGACCCTTGAGATTGACCAGGGCGCCCCCGGAATTACCCGGATTGATCGAGGCATCGGTTTGAATGAAGTCCTCGTAGCCCTCGATACCCAGACCCGTGCGTCCCAAGGCGCTGACGATGCCCGAGGTGGCGGTTTGACCCAGGCCGAAGGGATTGCCGATGGCGACGACGAAGTCACCGACACGCAGTTTTCTGGAGTTGCCGATAGGTAGGGCCTTGAGGTCATGGGCCTTGATCTTGAGCACCGCGATATCGGTGGCCGGATCGGTGCCGATGAGCTTGGCGGTGTACTGGCGTCCGTCGCGCAGGGTGACCGTAATCTTGTTGGCCTTGGCGATAACGTGGTTATTGGTGAGGATGTAGCCCTTTCTGGCGTTGACGATTACCCCTGAACCCAAGCTCTCGGTCGTGCGTTCCTGCGGCTGATTGGGTACGTTGAAGAAACGGCGGAAGAAGGGGTCCTGGAGCAGCGGGTTTTCCCGTACCCGGACCTTGCCCGTACTGGCGATATTGACCACGGCGGGCATGACCTGCTGGAGCATTGGCGCGAGACTCGGCACCATTTTGCTCGCGGTCGATGCCGGCGGAATGCCGGCGTGGGATGGGGGCATGAAAAGGAGGGTGCCCAGTGTGAGCATGGCCAGTGCCAGTGTGCCGGCAATGGCCCGTGTGTAGCGTTGATATAGATGTTTCATGAATTCAATGAGTCTCCACGTTGATACGGCGCCGGGCGCCGGAATTGTGTTTGGGTGGTGTCATTAGCCTATCTGCCCTTCGCCCTGCCTGTGTGCTATATCGTCAATGGTGTGGATGGTGAAGTCATCCCGCTTCCCGGGCGGCGGGTCAGGGCGTGAGGAGGGGGCATCTGCGTCCAACGACCTTCGCGGCGCGTTATTCCTCTACGCGCGGTACACCCCCCGTGCAGCGTATCTATATGTGCATAGCAGGGGACCTCCCTGCCGTCAGGCCTCACGCACTTAAATGCAGACAGGTCCAGTGAATGAAAAGTTCCGTCGAAAGGGTGGCACATGTGTCCTGGGCACCTGGGGGTACGCGTTGTCGCAGGGCATGAGCGGCGGTGTCTCGACTCTCTTCGATGCCGGGCAAGTTGTTGTTTCGCGGTGAAAAAATCGCCACGATGCGGGTTCACTGACCGCCAAGCTCAGCGGCTTGCGGGTGCGGCATTACCAACTGGTAAGTAAGGACGTGGCCACTAAACGGTGTCATGTCGCTGTCTTGCACCGTATCGGGGTGCCACCGAAGACGTTCTTAACCACCAACGTGCCTTGAATCGTCGTGGTTCCAAGCGCAACGATCTAGCGGTCCAACGCCAAGTCTTCTAACCGCCGTACCTGTCTGTATAGGTGGTCCCGCTCTTCGAGTAATTCCAGTATGAGTGCGGCGCCAGCCGGATTCACACCGAGGTCGTGTTGCAGGTGTTGTGCCGTGCGAGCCCGCGCCAGTGCCGTTCCGGGAAAATCCCAGTCGTCCGCTACGTGGCCGTGCGGTGCCAGCAGCCCCTCCTCGACCAGTGTGTGTACGGTAGCGGCATCCGCGCCGCTGTAGTGGCACAGCTCGGTGAAATTGAAACGGGCCTGGTCGTCGAGCACCACGGTGGTGAAGACATCAATGCGTGTGCTGCCCATCTCAGACGCCCAGTGAGGCACGGGGGTTGAAGGACATGGCGTGGGCCATGTCCTCGTAGAGTTTTTTCTGCGCGTCGGTGTCCGCGCGCGGGGTGCGGATCTGCAACACCACGTACTGGTCGCCGACCGTTGCCTGTCCACCGCTGCGCGCGGGTAGGCCACGGCCCTTGAGCCGTAGTTTCTGACCTGATTGCGCCCCCGCGCTGACCTTCATGTCGACTGCACCTCCCAGGGTGGGAACGGCCACCTTGGCCCCCAGGGCCGCCTCCCAGGGGGTGATGGGCAGCGTGAGATAGATATCGCGATCATCGGCGTGGAACAGAGGATGGGGTTCGAATACGAGCGTTAGATAGAGATCGCCCGGTTCGCCCCGCCCCCGGCCGGGGGCGCCCTGCCGAGTGAGGCGGATCTGCTGACCCTCGGACACCCCGGCGGGGATCTTTACCTTCAGGCTGTGGGGCTGGGTGGTGACGTGACCGCGTGCGTCCACCACGGGCACCTGCAGGGTGACGGTGCGCTCGCTGCCCCGATAGGCCTCTTCCAGGCGGATGGGCAGCTTGGCGTGGTGGTCCTCGCCACGCTGGGCAAAGTTGTTACCCTGGCGGTGACCGGGTCGGTGCACGGCGGGTCCTGTGCTGCCAAACGGGCTGCCTGCCCCGAACAGGGATTCAAAGAAATCACTGAAACTGGCCGCGCCCGGTCCACTGTTGCGGCGGCCACTACCCGAGAACTCGAAGCCGGTATCCCAGCCGGGGGGGGGATGAAATTCCTGGCCGGCCTGCCAGCCGCCCTTGCGCAACTGATCGTAGGTCGCACGTTTTTCCGGGTCCTTGAGGGCCTCGTAGGCCTCGCCGAGTTCCTTGAAACGGGTTTCGGCATCCGCCTCCTTACTGACGTCAGGATGATACTTGCGTGCCAGCTTGCGGTAGGCACGCCTGATCTCATCCTGTGCGGCGTCTTCCGACACCCCCATAATTGTGTAGTAGTCTTTGAATTCCATACCTGTATAGTGCCCGTCTCAGTGATCGAATACACGCGCAATCCACTCGCCACCGATTGGCAGTGTGGGCAGGAGGGCACGTAAGTGCCCCCCTAATGCGACAGGCTTCTGGTGTGCTGCATGGTACTCCGTTCAGCCCTCGACCGTGATCTTGCGCGGTTGCACTATCTCCTGTTTTGGGATCACCACCTCCAGCACGCCGTTTTTGGCCACGGCGCTAATTTTGTCCGCATCGGCGGTGTCCGGCAGGCTGAAACGGCGAAAGAAACTGCCATGCACACGTTCTACGCGCTTGTAGCCTTCGCGTTCTTCCTTGTGCTCGCCCTCGCGGTTGCCCTTGATGGTCAGTACGCCGTTTTCCATATGCACATCAATGTCTTTCGGGTCAACTCCGGGCACATCGGCATGGATGACAAAGCGTTCGCTTTCTTCCTTGATGTCCACTGCCGGCGTCCAGTCGCTGGTCGCCGCCACTCCAGTGTCATCATCACGCAGGCGAGTGTCGAGGAACCGGTCGAATTCACCGTGGAGCTGATTGAGCAGACCCCAGGGTTCATAGCGTATAATGTTCATTATGAGCACCTCCGTCTCTGTGTTAGCGGGCAGGGTCTTGGTGCCTGTCCGGTCTACTCTCAGATATGTGTCCGGTTGTACAATTATCAAGGGGCGGCGGTTGTGGGCGCTCTGGCAGGGGATACCGGTCGGCCAGGACGGTAGGCGTGGTGTGCAAGGTCCAGGTAAATCCCCTGTTTTATAAACACAACATATTGTGTTCTGTGTCTGGTCGGCGTATTCTCGCGGCCCCGTGATAGTGGTCTATGAATTCCGACACGGAATATTCTAACTTATTGATTTTTAATTAATTAAAAATAATTAAAAAACATCGAATGGTAGGTTGACACATTCGCACCGAGTGCCTAGTTTATTGGGGCCATCACAATATCTTGTGCCAAGGAAGATGTCGGTGCAGCGCTTCGCGCAACAGGGCGATGTCGCCGCCTGTCAGGTTGACTTGATGCACTATAAAAAGATGTCGGTTCCCGCCCCGACCCATGCAAGGGGTGCGTGTGCTACCACATGACCAGATGGGTAGTAACAAAAAAATGCGCCAGATCTCAAAGCTATTAGGGAGGATACACCTAGATGAAACCCGCTCACCTCAAGTCCGTGGCCACACAAACCCGCGATATCCCGCTCCAGGAGACCTCTTCCGACATCTGGGACACGAAATATCGTCTCAAGTCCAAGGACGGCACCGTCATCGACGAGACCATCGACAGTACCTACCAGCGCGTCGCCCGTGCCCTGGCCGATGTCGAGCCTACCCCTGAGCGACAGACGCACTGGTACGAACGCTTTGTCTGGGCTCTGCGCCACGGCGCCATCCCGGCGGGGCGCATCATTTCCAACGCTGGCGCGCTGGAGCACAAACCGGCGACCTCCACCATCAACTGCACGGTCTCGGGCACCGTGCGTGATTCCATGGACGATATTCTGGAAAAGGTCCACGAGGCGGGCCTCACGCTGAAGGCCGGTTGTGGCATCGGCTATGAATTCTCCACCCTGCGCCCCAAGGGCGCCTACGTCTCTGGTGCCGGTGCCTACACCTCCGGCCCGCTGTCGTTCATGGATATCTACGACAAGATGTGCTTTACCGTCTCCTCGGCCGGTGGCCGGCGCGGTGCGCAGATGGCCACCTTTGATATTGGCCACCCCGATGTCATGGACTTCATCCGCGCCAAGCGCGAGTCTGGGCGCCTGCGCCAGTTCAATCTGTCCCTGTTGATCACCGGGGAATTCATGGATGCGGTGATCAACAATGCCGATTGGCAGCTTGCCTTCCCCTTGTCCGAGGACGAGGGTAACGAGGTGGACCTCACTAATACCAACGAGGTCGTGTGGCGTGACTGGCCACACAAGCATGGCTACATCGCCAACGCCAATGGCCAGGTGGCGTGTCGGATCTACCGCACCATACCGGCGCGGCGCCTGTGGGACATGATCATGAGTTCCACCTACGACTTTGCTGAACCGGGTTTCATCCTCATCGACAAGGTCAATGAGATGAACAACAATTGGTTCTGCGAAAATGTGCGTGCCACCAATCCCTGTGGCGAACAGCCGCTGCCGCCTTACGGTTCCTGCCTGCTCGGCTCGATCAACCTCACCCGGTTCGTGCGTGCCCCCTTTACCGAACAGGCCCGTTTCGACTGGGAGGAATTCTGCGAGGTGGTCGGCGTGTTCTCACGCATGCTCGACAATGTGGTGGAGATCAACGGCCTGCCGCTTGCAGGCCAACGCGACGAAATCCTGCGCAAGCGCCGCCACGGCATGGGCTTCCTCGGCCTTGGCTCCACCCTGACCATGCTGCGGATGAAATACGGCGCCCCGGACGCGGTCGCTTTCAGTGAGCGTGTCAGCCGTGAACTGGCCGTTGCCGGCTGGGAGCAGGCGCTGGAACTGGCCCGGGAAAAGGGCCCCGCGCCCATCATGGACGAAGACTACACCGTCACCGCTGAGATGCTGCACAAGCGCCCCGAGATGGGGGCCGACGGTTATCAGCAAGGCGATATCATCAAGGGCCGGGTGTTGCACGCCAGATACAGCCGTTACATGCAGCGCGTCGCCGAGGTCGCCCCCGAGCTGGTTGCCGAGCTGGCCGAGGTCGGCGCACGCTACACCCACCACAGCTCTATCGCCCCCACCGGCACCATCGCGCTGTCGCTGGCCAACAACGCCTCCAACGGCATCGAGCCGAGCTTTGCACACCACTACTTTCGCAACGTCATTCGCCAGGGCAAGAAGTCCAAGGAAAAGGTCGACGTCTACTCTTTTGAACTACTTGCCTACCGCGAGCTGATCAACCCCGGTGCCGTACCCGATTCCGGGCGTGAAGACGAACAACTTCCCGAATACTTCATTACCGCCGAGGACGTCACGCCCAAGGAACACGTCGATATCCAGGCCGCTGCACAAAAGTGGGTAGACTCATCCATCTCCAAGACCGCCAACGTCCCGACGGACTACCCCTTTGAGGACTTCAAGGATATCTACCTCTACGCCTACAAGCAGGGCCTCAAGGGTTGCACCACCTTCCGCTTCAATCCCGAGGCCTTCCAGGGTGTGCTGGTCAAGGAAAAGGACCTGGAGAACACCACGTATCGCTTCACGCTTGATGACGGCTCCGTGGTCGAGGCCAAGGGCAATGAGGAAATCGAATACGACGGTGAGATGCATTCCGCCGCAAACCTGTACGACGCGCTCAAGGAGGGCTACTACGGAAAATACTGAGCCGCCGACATGAAATAATGTATCCCTCCCCGGTGTCAACACCAGCGCGCTGCCCGTCACCCGGGCCCGCGCCAGGGGAACCAGGACCAGGAGAACCAAGCCATGAGCATCAAGATTGAAAAAAAGATCACCGAATACGAAGTCGTGAAAAACGAGGCCAGTGCAGCGCCCGCTGCCGGCACGAATGCAAGCAGTGTACCGGTCGCTGGGGTCTCCGCCGACGTCATCCATATGCACGAGAAAATCAAACGCCCCGAGAGCCTGCGGGGATCCACCTACAAGGTCAAAACCCCGCTCTCCGAGCATGCCCTGTACATCACCATCAACGACGTCGTCCTCAACCCGGGCACCGAACACGAGCTGCGCCGCCCGTTCGAGATCTTCATCAACTCCAAGAACATGGACCACTTTCAGTGGATCGTCGCCCTCACGCGCATCATCTCCGCCGTCTTTCGCAAAGGTGGTGACGTCACTTTTCTCGTCGACGAACTACGTTCCGTGTTCGACCCGCGTGGTGGCTATTTCAAGAAGGGCGGCAAATACATGCCCTCACTGGTCGCCGAAATCGGTGATGCCATCGAGTGTCATCTGCGCATAATCGGCCTGCTCAAGGACGACGGCCCCGACGAACATCAGCAAAAACTCATTGCCGAAAAACGCGCCCAATTTGAAGCTACGACGCAACAAAGAGGAGGGACCGACGCCAGCGACTTCCCCGCCAGTGCGCAGTTGTGCAGCAAGTGTAGCACCAAGGCCGTGATCAAGATGGATGGGTGCATGACATGCCTTAACTGTGGCGACAGTAAATGTGGCTAAGTGCGCTGCGAAGCAACCGGGTACGACATGGCAACACATTTTTTTAGTGCCATCTGTCAATTGGCCCTGGGGTGGTGCAGTGTCTTGGGGCGCAGATACCGTCAGGTGCGCCGCATGGTCTCAGGGTCGCTGGTAATTTTATTGTGATCAGGGCCGGCACTGTAAGCGCCGTTCTGAAACATATGTAAGCACTATCCGGTATCGGACCGTTACAGAGGAGCGCTCAGCAGGCACGACCGGACGGTGATCCGAACATCCGCTGGGTCCAAACGTGGGTCACACCCATGTCGGGCACCAGGAACGGGCCTGTGATAGGCTTGCACGACATGCTTTAGTGACTTTACCTGTTTGAGCGCTAAACTGGCGGCATGCAGGTTGCATTCAGTATGATTTTTGATTGGTAAAAAAGGCGGATCAATATGCTTATCACATTAGTCGTTATTCTGGTTGTTATCGCACTGATCATTTTTTATGTGATCGGGATATTTAATCGACTGGTTACACTGCAGAATCGATACAAAAATGGTTTTGCACAGATCGAGGTACAATTAAAGCGGCGCTATGATCTGATCCCGAATCTGGTCGAGACCGCGAAGGGTTATATCAAACATGAGCGTGAAACGTTGGAGGCGGTGGTTAACGCCCGGAATACGGCACACAAGATGTTGTCGGCAGCCGCCGCCGATCCGGGTAATCCCGAGGCGATAAAGGGCTTGAGCGGTGCCGAAGGCGCGTTGTCGGGTGCCTTGCTGAATATGAACATGGTGATGGAGGCCTATCCGGACCTCAAGGCCAACCAGAACATGATGCAGGTCAGTGAGGAGCTGATTTCCACCGAGAATAAGGTCTCTTTCGCCCGCCAGGCCTTTAACGATCAGGTCATGGCCTACAATACGTATAAGCAAACGTTTCCCCCTGTCTATTTTGCACAACGATTTGGCCATGCGCAGGATGCGACCTTGCTGGAATTTGAGGACAAGGCGGCCATGCAGGCCGCACCAAAAGTCTCGTTTTAATTCCCTGTCGTTTAATTTTGGACGTTTGCAATGAATTTCTTCGAATCACAAGACAGAGTCCGTAAAAATACCTTTCAGCTTGTCTTGCTGTTTTCTCTGGCAGTGATCACCTTGATCGTTATGACCAATCTCCTCGTAATGGGGGTATTCGGTTATCTCAACAGCACACAAGCCCAAGGTGGCGGAGTGGGGGCAGGCATGGGAGCGGGACTCCAGCAAATGGACTGGCAGACGTTTGCCACGGTGAGCGTGGGGGTCGTTGCCGTGGTGCTGGTGGGCAGCCTTTACAAGATCATGACCTTGTCGGCGGGGGGCAAGACCATTGCAGAATCCCTGGGCGGACAATTGATTCCGCAAAATACGAATGATCGGCAACAACGTAAACTGTTGAATGTGGTGGAAGAGATGGCCATCGCCTCAGGCACACCGGCGCCGCCCGTTTATTTGCTCGCGAATGAACCTGGTATCAATGCCTTTGCGGCAGGTTTCTCGCCACGCGATGCCGTCATCGGTGTGACCCAGGGGGCGATTGATCATTTAAGCCGGGATCAGCTCCAGGGCGTGATCGCCCATGAGTTCAGCCATATTTTCAATGGTGATATGCGGCTCAACATTCGCTTGATGGGCATACTGAATGGCATTCTGATTATCGGGATTGCCGGTTACTACATGTTGTATGCCACCTCTTTTTCGAGGCGCGGGCGGGATAACGATAAAGGCGCGGGTGGCATGCTGGCACTGGCAATCGGGCTGATGGTCATCGGCTTTGCCGGCACCTTTTTTGGTGGTCTGATCAAGGCCGCGGTGAGTCGGCAACGAGAGTATCTGGCGGATGCCTCAGCGGTTCAGTTTACCCGCAACCCGGACGGCATTGGAGGCGCATTGAAAAGAATCGGTGGTATTGAGTCCGGTTCCATAATAGAAAATCCGCGTGCCCCTGAAGTCAGCCATGCCTTCTTTGCCCAGGGCATTTCGGGCTTTATGCAATCTTTGTCCGCCACGCACCCCCCGTTGGCCCAGCGCATCTTGCGTATCGATCCGCAGTGGGACGGTAAATTTGCTTCTTCCGACGATGCCGAACCGCCTCAGGATGAAAAGGCACCTACTAAAAAGGCAACCATGACCCGCGAACAGCTTGCCGAGAAGGTTACGACCATTGCCGTTGGCGCCGCAATGGCCGATGTCGCACATGCGATTGACCAGATTGGTAATCCGAAACCCGAGACGATACAGCACGCCCGTACGTTGATCTCCGGGCTATCCACAGAAGTAAAAGAGGCTTCCCGTGAACCCTATGGTGCCCGCGCCGTCATATATTCTCTGACATTTGATCCGGGCCAGGAGGTACGTGGCAAGCAGATAGCGTATTTGCAGGGACATGCTGATCCGGATGTCTTTGCACTCACGCAAAAACTGTTACCGCAAACGGATGGTCTGGATATCAAACACCGTCTGCCCATCATCAATATCGCTATCCCGGCATTAAAACAGTTGTCACTCGACCAGTACCAGGCCTTCAGGGACAATCTTGTTGCTCTGATTGAAATGGATTCCAGGGTCGATCTTCTGGAATGGTCACTACAGAAGATCCTGTTTAGCCATCTGGACGGGCAGTTTTTCAAACTGGCACATACAAAAACACGTTATTCCCATGTCGGGCAGCTCAAAAAAGAAATTGAGCTGGTCCTGTCAGTAATGGCTTATGCCGGTCAGCAAGATCAAACCGAGATTGAAGCGGCGTTTAGTGCGGCAACAAAAACGCTGGAAATAAGTGGACTTCAATTGATAGAAAAAAATGAGATCACGCTTTCAAACCTGGATCTGGCCTTGCAAAAACTCGATGCGCTAAAACCCCTGGCCAAGCCACAACTACTTAAAGCCTGTGCCGCCAGTGTTGTACAGGATCACACGATATCTCCGGTTGAAGTCGAACTGTTGCGTGCTTTTTCAGATGTCATCGGTTGCCCCATGCCGCCGATAGTCGCATGATTTGTACCATCGAGATATCTTTTGCGCCACGTTATCGTGTCTGGTAAAACCCGGCGCAGGATGCTCTACCCTCAAATTACAGACACACTTCTTTTCCTGAAAGAGCCAAACATGCAAGACCGGAACGGATAGGGGTCGATACCGTAGTTGCGCGGACGCGTACCAGGAATCATCCTCGGTCCGGCAGCGTCCTAGGGGGCCGCGCAGGTGGGCGTGCGTTTGAGACCATTGACCAAGGCCGACATGGCGCGGTCAAACAGTGGAATATCATTGATTGGGCTGGCGCTGCCGCGGCGCAGATGCGCTGCCAGGCCCTGGGTCGAGAGGTCGGCAATGACCTGATAGCGCCAGTTGACGAAGGTGTACTGACCGAGCAGATCGCTCTTCCAGGCCAGGCGACCACGCCGGGTTTCACCGCTGTCAGTGCGAAATGTGAGCCAGGTGCCGACGGGCAGTTCACGCGCTAAACGCAGGGAGGCATCGTCGATGGGGGTGTCGGGGGCCTTCCGGGTACCCACGGGACCGCTGAGGACGATGTCTTCGATATAGGCGGGGGGCTCATCGCCGTCGGCTGCGTTGGTGCTGGCGGCGGCGTCGCCAGCATCATGAGTCGTATCCCCGCCCGGGACGGCGGTGTTGTTCATGTCGTTGGGCGCATTACCGGTTTCACCGTCGGGTTCTTCTGCGTCAAGCAGCGCTTCGATGCGATCGAGGTCGGCGAGTTGCGCCTGCATGTTGCTGATCAGGACATCGAGATCGCCCTCAGAGGCACCCTGTAGGGTATCGGCAGACGGGGTGTCTGCGTCTATGTTCGCCGCTGAGACAGGCACCGGTACATCGGGGTGCCGGCCGTGCAGACTGGCCATGTGGTAGGACTCCAGGCTGTCGATGATGCGCTGAATGTCTTCCTGCGGACAGCCGGCCTGATCCAGCCCATCGCGCAGGGTGTAGACCAGACTCTGGATGACGCCCGCGAGTTTGCGCCGATCACTGGGCGCCTGCTTGGGCTCCACTGACCATAGCAGGATGTCGACGAAGCGGATCTGCTCCAGCCACAGGACACCGTCCTCGCCGTGGCGCAGATAGGTCTGCAGCAACACCTCGGTCCAGGGACCGGTAATCAGAGCGTGCAGGATGTCGGGTACCGGCTTGCCTGCCATATGTTCGGCAACGGTGGCCATGACCCATTGCTTGGCCAGGGCGATCTCCTCGCGGCGCCGGAACCGGGTCGACACCGGTTCGGGCACAACGTCCTCGCGTTGTGCTTCACGTGCCTGCCAGGCGCTGAATTCTTCCAATAAGGTGTCGAACAGGCCGATCTCATCGGTGAATTCGTCGAGGATGCGATTGACCACGCGTTCGACCTCGTCGAGCACGTCCGCCTTGTCCGCGGTGCCTTCATCGAGCCCCAGACAGGCGTTGGCCATGAGGTTGAGCAGGCGACGCGCGGGGTGTTTCTTGTGGCTGAAGAAGTCGCGGTCCAGCATGGCCAGTTTGAGCATGGGGATTTGCAGGCGTGCCAACAGCGCCTTGGCGGCGGTGGGGAGGTTGTCATCGTCAAGGATGAAGTCGAACAGCAGAGAGACGATGTCGATGAGGTCATTGTCCACCTGGCGCAGCGTGGCGGCGTGTTCGGGACCCAGTGCCGTGAGCAGTTGCGTACGCAGGGTAGCGTCGCCATTGACATCCGCCTCGCAGGGGACGACCACGGTCTGTTGCTGCAGGCCGGTCAGGGCGCTGAGCACCGTGGGGGTGAGGCCGTTGCCGGTGATGGGTATGGTGCCACCCGGTGCGCCCATCGCCGCCGGGGCTACCCTGTTCGCCGCCATGCCAGGTTGGCTGGCGCTCTGGGCCTGGGCCAGCAGGTGTTGCAGGGTAGCCAGGAAATCGGTGCCACCCTCGCCACCGGAGGTAACATCGCTCTCGGTGAGAGATGCCGTGTCCCCGTGCGGCATGGCCTTGCCGTGGACGGGTGAGGTTTGCCCCGGTACCTTGCGTATTTGCATTTTCAGTTCAGGCAACACGCCAGCGCGAATGAGGAACGTGTTGAAATCTTCATAACAGTCATCAAGCGTGCTCATGACGTGTTTGTCGAACAGCTTGTAGAGAATGAGTTTGATTTTCAGATCGGCATCATGGTGGCGCAGGGCCTTGCGGAAGGCCGTGCATAGCGCATGCGGGCCGGCCGGCAGCGTGTCGATGCTCAGTGTGCGCGAGGGTGACAGATGGTGCAGGCGCTGTTCAAGTGCGTAGAGTGGCTGACTATAGCGTTGCTGCGCCTTGGCTACCATGCCGTCGATGGCCAGGGATTCCTCCAGATCGGTGTCCTTGATCAGACTGATATCGTCCACACTGAGCTGGTCCAGGGAGAGTGGGGGTTGCTGGGCATTTTCATTACCGCTGCTGTTGAAGTGTCGGTGGATGCCCTTGATGAAGCGTTGTTCGATGTCCTTACGGTCCATGCGTAACTGGCGCATGGCATCGAAGTAGATCGTCTGGATAGTGTTACTCTCCGCCTTGTCAGCGAGGTCGAAGAAGGTATCGTCGGCGCGGTCGAACAGGGTCTGGATGCGCTCGGCAAGATGGCGTGTGGCAATGGCCATGCTGGAATCGAGCAATTCATCGCTCAGCAGGGTGGAGGCATCCTCGTGGAAGGTAGGTCCACGATGAAGGGGAATGATTTTTGATGTGGGTTGCGGATTTTGTGCTGGTTCCATGATTCTGGCCCGTCTCGGTGGCGTCCTTACGGTACAGGCAAGGTCGGTGCGAGCCGGTCATGGCCAGGCATCAGGTAACCCCGCTGTCCTAGGATAACTATCCCGTAGATCGGTTGTTTTGCGCCCCCGCCTTTCGGTCAGGTTTGCCCTTGTCTGTGGTGTCGTGCTGCTGGCGCTCCACCACGCAGCCAATATGCTGGCTCGCGGTATACGTTATCTCGGTATAGCAGAGTATCGGTGCAAGGGGCGCGTGGCGTGAGGATAAAACCGTGGTTTTGCCAACTGCATCACAGAGATGGGGAGGCCGCAGATTTTTTATGTGGATGGGCGATGAGGGGTCTGCGCAGAGGTGGCGTGCTCTGGAGATTTACGCTGACCCAGCAGGGGTGAGTGCCATCACCAGCCCGGCCTCCAGCCAGGATTTGAGCAGTGCGGCAGCACGCACTGCAGCCTGTTCCGGTGAATGACCACTCTCGCCCAGATGGGTGCAGAGCACGGCGAAGGGTTGACCCAGTCGGGCCAGGGTGAACGCTTGGGCCTCATCGGGCGAGGCCGTGCGAAAGCGGGTCACCAGTGCCGCACGCCAGACCAGGCAAAGGGCAGGTGCAGACAGGGGGAGGATCTCGGGGGGGGCGGGGGTCGCCTCCTTCGCGGTATGCCAGAGCGCCAGGATGTCCCAGTGCTGCTCGACCACGTGCAGGCTGGGGACAAAACGCAGGCACATGGCTGGCCAGTCGGTGGGGGCCAGCTGTGCGGGCATCGTCCACGGTGATGGTGGTGGCCTCGGGGGCGTCAAAGGCCTCGACCAGGGCCCATTCCAGCGCTGCCAGCTCGCTCAACCACGGTTGTGTCGCCGCGTTCAATCAGGGTGGACACAGCACCGAATCGTATCAATGCCTGGCGATACAGTGCCCACACCGGTGCGATCACGGGCTGGTCGTGGGTATCGATGATGAATCCGCCATAGAGTGTACCTGGCTGTCATGACCGGTAGTGCCGGCGCTGGCCGGTATGATGGCAAACAGGCTGGCAGCGGCAAGGGCCAGGGCGACCCCGGTGCTGGTCTTGTTGACTCTCATTGAATTTCCTCCGTTCCTTCAGGGTTTTATTGTTACACGGGTGGCAGTAGGCCATAAACTTGTCACCAAAGTATCACGTGCGCACAAACCGGCGATGCGTACAAAATGCGCACATGAATTGGTAAGTATAGATGGATATTGACGCGGGTGCCCTGCTCTCGTGCGAACACGCCAGGGCCATCACGAGTCGGCCAAGGTGCGGAGTTGGTTGTGCAGGAAGGTGTTTGCCTCTTCCAGCATGGAAACACAGTCGGACAGCTCACGGTTGCTATGGGCGAGGGCATCGAGTTCGGCATTCAGGAGGTTACGAGTGTCCTCATCCTTGACCTCCTGAACGACCTGGGTTTTCAGTTTCTCAATGAGTGCGACCTGTGAACTCAGTGCGGTCTGTGTGTCGGGAGTGCCTTCCGGCAAGGTTTGCTCCGAGGGGGGTGGGGCAGCCTGGCGTGTGGAGAGATGATGGGTCTCGAGCAGGCCACGTAATTGTTGCTCGACCTGTGCCCAGAAGACATCGTTGCGCTCTGCCTCACCGGACAGGGTGTGTTCGATATCGAGAAAGTCAGCCCGCAGCGCATAGAGCAGACTCTTCTCACTCGCCGATGTATCACCGTCGTGCGAGGCCGTGGTCACCTCGTAGCGGCCACGAGTGAGTTTCGTCTCGGTGGCAAGATACTGGCGGGCGTCGGGTTTTTGTGCGGGTTCATCCCCCTGTTTCTGGACGATCGTTTTTTTTAGTTGATGGACCCGGTAAAACGCGAAAGCTGAAAGCAGTACAAGGAGGATTAACAGCTGCAATAACACGGCGTAGACGTAGACGTTCAGATTGATCATGCACGCGCTCTCCGGGCCAGACGATGGGGTGTGTGCAAAGTATGACAAACAGGGCGGGGGCTTGCCAGTGAAAGCGTGCTCACCAGAATCACATCTTGGCCTTCCCGACCGGGTAGGTGGCGTTGCGCTCCTGTCTCCTGGCGGCAGCATAGGGCGAATCGACAGTGCTGAGCGGGTTAGCGGGGCTGCCTTTTTGCTGTGGGACTTTGCACCATGGAAGTCGCAGCGCTGGTTGCAGGGTGGGTGATGACGTATTGTATCGGTGGGCATGTGCCCATGTTCAAGCACGAGGCCGGAGGCGGAGTGCAAACCGAGGAGTGAGTATGACCAGTATGCCACTGTGGCAGATGTTGCTGATTGGGGTAGTCGTGGTCATGGTGTTGCTGTGGATGACTCCGGGCATCAAGGCGTCGCTGCATTCCGGGCGCAAGGGCAGCGCGCAGGACTGGAAGGCGTTACTGTTACCACTGGGACTGGTCATTGGCTTCGTGGTGCTGCTGATCCTGATGGTGCGTCACTGATGGGGGTGTAGCCGGTGGAGGCTGTCTGCGCAGAGGGTAGCGGGGGGGCACAGGCGTGCACTGGTGCTGAGGTTGGCCAGGACAAGGTGGAGTTTGGCCGAGCGGGGTAGGCGCTTGATGGCGTGTTCACGCCGTGCAGCGGCGCTGCGTGAGTCGAGGGCTTCACAGTAGACCAGGCCGACGGGGCGGTGGGCACGGGTATAGCGGGCACCGGCCGGGCCGGTGTTGTGCTGCGCGAGGCGCCGCGCCGGGTGGCGGGTGATGCCGGTATACAGACTGGTGTCGGCACAGCAGACCATGTAGACGTACCAGGTCAGTTCAGTGTTGCCTGTGGGGTTATCGGTGTTCATCGACGCCAGGCCAGACAGAGGGTGTGACGGGAGTCCCCGGCGCTGCGACGGTGTTTGGATAGGTGCGGCACCGTTCGCGTTGGCTGCGGTGTGCGCAGTCCGTGATCCTGGCCTGCGCTGTATCGGCGTATCATTACTTTGTATCCTGAGTGTCATCCGGCACACAATCCAGTGGTTCGAAGTCTAGGGCTGCCGAGTTGATGCAATAACGCCGCCCACCGGGTTGCGGTCCATCCTCGAAGAGATGACCGAGATGGGCCTCGCAGCGGTGGCAGAGCACTTCGGTGCGGATCATGTCGTGGCGGTGATCGGTGCGGGTTTGCAGAGCGCGGGTCTCTACTGGCGCCCGGAAACTGGGCCAACCGGAGCCGGAGTCGTATTTGTGCGCACCGTCGAACAGGACTGCACCACAGCAGACGCAGCGATAGTACCCGGCCTGTTTGTTGTTGTAATAGCGCCCGGTGAACGCCGGTTCGGTCCCCGCCTGACGGGTAATGGCGTATTGGTCTGGCGTTAATTGCGCACGCCACTGTTGCTGTGTCTTGCGTATCTTGTCGCTCATATCGCCTCATGCGGGTCGGCGTTGCCGGTTGTAACCCGGTCGGTTGATGGGCCGACACAGTGGTCTGGTGTTGCGTCTGGTATCGGCGCATTCAAGTTCGGCGTTGATTAACCGATAGTTATCCCTGTACAGGCTATAAGGGTCACGGGGTGGATGTGGTTTTACCACGACATGCCTGGCGGGAGAGATCAGCCGACCGTTAACGTCAATAACAATGATATTGCTCTCAGTATCTTATCAGGAGGATCTACGCATGTCTGGAATCATCAAGGTTGCCTTGCTCGGGCTGGGCGAAGTGGGCCAGGTGTTTGCCGAGGAGTTGTTGGAGAAAATCCAGGAAGACAACAAGCCGATCGAGATTGTTGCGGTGGCGCATCGGGATACCGCATCGCCGGTCGTTTTGGGTTTTAAGCAAAATGGCGTTCAGGTCTTTCAGGATGCGCTGGAGGTTATCGAACTGGGCGAGGCCATTGATATTATTTTTGATCTGACCGGTGATCGTCTCATGCGTCACGCCTTGCGCGAACGTCTGCAGGCGACAGGTAATCGCCATACTGTGCTTGCCCCCGAGGTGGTTGCCACGTTGTTGTGGCATTTTTTCGATCAAAGCACCGAACTGGTCTCGGGACAGGCCGACGGTTATTGATACCCCGCCTCGGCGTGGGACAAGCCCGTAGCGTGCGGACTTGCACCGGATGCGTTCGCCGGGCCCTTCTCGCCCTGATGCGCGCGCAGAGGTTACAGGTGGCGGCTGATGGCTCCTTGTTCGGCGTCGCCCAGCAGTTCCTGGAAGGCCTCACCACTCACGTGTACGAGCGCGGTGTGATCGCCCGCCTCGAAGTAGATGTCCGGTTGCCAGGCCAGGCTGTCGTCCACCACCACATCGACCCCGTAGGCCCGCCCCAGCGGCGGGATGGCCCCTTCCTCGCAATCGGGGAACAGCGTGCCCAGCTCGCGTTCGGTCGCCAGTCCGAGCATGCGGTTGAACCGGGCGTGCAGTACACCCAGCTCGACATGGTGTGAGGCCGGGAGTATCGCGAGCAGATACCCGTATTCATCTTCGAGGACCACGGATTTTGCCAGTTGATCGCCGGGTATGTGCGCCGCTCCGGCCGTGTGTAGGCTGTCTGAGGTATAGGCGTGCTGGAGCAGTTCGTAGGGCGTACCGCAATGATCCAGGTACTCGCGCAGAGTGGGTGCAATAGGCATCTCGGTGTCCTCTCGTCCAGTGACATGAGGGGCGTCTTGTGGGTTCTGGATTGTGTGGTGGTGTTGTCCCCTCTGTTCTGACTATAGCCCAAGCGTGGGCATGTGTTGAGGCGGCGCGTTGTACCATAAAGGGGGTTTATCGCCACGCCTCTTGCTGCCGCGACGTTTGATGTAATGGTGAGGGTGGCCGGTTCACGCGGTGCCTGCAACGTCTGTCGTATCCGCAAAGATCTTCTTGTAGACGTCCTCGCCATAGCTGGTCGCCGACGGTTCGCCCTCGATGAGCTTGAATGTACGCACGCCGTCGGCCTGTCTTTCGGCATGCAGGAACATGGCGTATGCTTTTTTCTCGTCGAAAAACGCATGGGCGAATTCATACATGTGGGTCACAAAAAATACTTTGATACGTCTTTCCAGCAGGGCACAGACGATCTGTCGCGCGATCTCCGAGCCCTCACGCTCGTTGGTGGCAGCGAAGGGTTCGTTGAAGAGGATTAGCGAATCTGGGCGAATGTGATCGGCGATGTCGCTCATCCGGCCTAATTCTTCATCGAATTTTCCGCTGTTCATGGTCGGGTCTTCTTCGCGCTTGTAGTGGGTGAAGAGACCCGAACAGAGTTCAGCGGCGAAGGCCTCGGCTGCGACGAACATGCCACATTGCATCATCAGTTGAGCCAGCCCGATACCACGCAGAAAGCTTGATTTTCCACCTTTATTCGCGCCGGTGATAACCACTAGGTTCCTGTCGTTGGCGTTGACGGTGTTGCTGACCACCGGGTGCTTCATGCCCAGTGCCAGACACACATCGTACAGGCCGCTGAAGTTGTGTCGGCGCTCACCCAAGGGTGAAGGGGTCGGAAAACACACCGTTGCATTCATCGCCGCGAGCCGGTCGTGGAGGTTCAGACAGCCAACATAGAATGCCAACTCGGCGCGCATCATGCGAAAGAAACCAAGGACGTGCTCACTGGACTGGGCCAGGGCGTTGGCGACCAGATTGATGCCGCGGTTTTTCAATTCTGACAGTGCCATTGCCCCGGCTTCGTCGCGGTCAGGGATACGAAATGTATAGGCCGGCGCCCCCGTTCCCAGGATTTTATTGAGCCAGGGATGCGACTTGCCGGTCGCCTCGCGCAACACGTATTGATCGCTTTTGTTACCCTCGCCCAACTCGGCGCTGATGAGCACTCCACGGCGAAATTTCAGTTCCGTCAAGTGATTGTCGATGCTGACGAGGTATGCCTCGTTTAACTCTTCCTTGATCATCGCAAACAGAGTATTGAATCCCTCGGAGCTAAAACTCCGGGTCTGCTTTTCGATGATGTTTCTCAATTTCCTGAGCATGCCAGTAAAAAGTTCCAGTGCTGCAACTGCATTGCGCAATGTAGCGCCCGGATAGTTGCTGAAAATCCCCAGCCAGCTTTTCTCTCTGATCTCTATCGCCTCAACCGCGAGATCGTACAGCGCCCTTACTATATCCGGGTTATGCAAGCAGTCCTGTAATATTGCTTGCCGATATAGGACTGTATCCGCGTCGTTATCCATGCCCGTGAGTACGGCTTTCCACGCTACGTCTAACAGGAACTCGTCGTCATTTGCCATGGCGCGGAGCAGCGTGTTCAGTTCCAGATCCTGTTGCAGGGTCTGCGCATTATTTGGCAGCGCATGTTGTAGATCGAAATCTCGATCCCGATGCATGATATGCATTTTCATATTTTGATTCGCTCCATCAACCACGCGTAGGTGACGTGATATTTTTCCGCGATCGCATGCGCGTAGGCGAGGCCATCCGCAGGTCGGCGCTCCAGTTTGAAGGTCCGGTCTGCTGGATTGCTCGGATCGACGGTACTGACCATGCTGACTGTTTTCGCGTTTAGGGTGGACAATTCATCGAGAAATGTGACATAGGCGCAAAGCGCATCGAGTTGCGATATCTGGGTCAGCACTTTTTTGCTCAGATAGATCGAATCCTTTACCGTGGTTGATGACAATATTTCGTTAATTATAATGATACTGTTAGGCGTTGCCCGGTCCAGTATGTTTCTGATCCGGACCAAATCATCTTCCAGCTTGCTGCGCAATGTCGTGATGTCTTCTTCGCGCTCAAAATGCGAGAACAGATCATCGCAGAGGAACAATCGTGCGCGTGTCCCTGGGACCGGACAACCCAGGCTGGCGAGATAGTGCAACTGACCAAACGTACGGGCAAAGGTCGTCTTGCCGCCTTGATTAGGGCCTGATACGACCAGGATACGTTCTGGTTCGCGCAGAAAGAAATCATTTTGTATGACGTCGCCGCCCACCTTGGCGAGCTGTGACGCCAGTGCCAGATCGAAGGTTTCACTGCTGCTGACCTCTTTGGATTGAGCAGAAAGTTGAGGATAGCAAAAGTTCAATCCGACACTGCGTAATCTGCCGATATAGTCCAGATAGGCGACATAGAATTGTATCTCGCGGTCGAATGTTGAAATCGTTTCGTGTGCATATTCCCCTCGTTCTGTACAAAAATTATCGAGTGCGAGAAAGGGTTTTGGGTGTAGCAGCGCCACCCGGTCCAATATCTGCGCCTCGACATGATTCATGTCGAGGCGGTTCGCTATGTTTATGCGGTAGTCCTTTACTGCGTCTACGCGAAATTTTTCAAATGCCTTTTCTATGACTACACTGTAGTCAATCTCGTCATTGTAATGGCAGACGGTGATGCTGGCGTCCTTTATGCGCAGGCAGTATTTGATGGCTAGCGCCTGACTTACGTTTGCTGCATCCGTTGCGAGTTTGACGTAGGCGTTCGATGCAACATACTCGGCGATGAAGTCACGAAACGTACGCAGGCCGCGCGAGGAAAAATCAAGCGCACGCAGATCCTGCGCCAATTGTTCGACCGCCTGGCAATAGAGCGTAATGGCGGAGAGAAACCAACCCTCCTTGTGGTATTTGTAATCCAGTTTATCAACCAGCTTCAGATGTCGATGCATCGTCAACATGTGTTCTGAGAACGACTTGATGGCTTGCATGATCTCTTGATTTTCGAGATCCTGCATGACTTTCTGGCGATAGGTGATCGTGTCGAGATCGTTAAGGTGCGCATAAAAGAAAGGTGCCAGATCATAGTCCTGCCAATCGGCGGTGATGGCATCGACGATCTGGTCCAGATTCAGGTCGCGAAAGAAACCGGGGACTTGATGCGCTTCCCGCATGTCGCGCCCAATGTTCTCCGGGAACAGGATGCTCTGGAAACGCTGGGGCGAAGCGCCAGGTTCATGGGCTGGCGTGGGTTCCGGCATTGGCTCATCGGTGGCGATGGGTGGTGCGTGGTACCTTGACATGTCACACATCCCCGCTGCGTTGTGCGGACGAACGTCCACGGTGGTGGTTGCTTTGAGTGGTCGTACCGGCCTCGAGAGGCCGTCGGACTCAGGATGATAGCACCGCGTTGGTGGAAGATTAGTCCGAATTCCTCCAGATATCTCCGGATCTCTGCGGGTTTTCACCGTGCGGGTCCGCTGTGTGCTTCAAATCAGCACAATGCGTGCTCGCTCCGACGCCCTTCTGGGGATCGTATCTTCGTCATACAGGCAAAGACAAGAGGTGGTCTTGTCGCAGGGAAATTTCCGTATCGGTGCACAGGACGGATACGTAAAATGCCCCATGATGCCAATATTCCTCTTGCGCCATCAGGCGCACGCATTGCACGATCCATCCGGGCCGCCCATGGGCGGCCCGCACGAGCTGGCGCTCATGGTTTACCGCGACGGGTTGCAGACCGTAGTCCAGACAGTGGCTACGGAACAGACGGTGCAGTTGCTGGGTCGATGTCAAGAGCATGGCCAGCGTCTGCGTGCCCAGGTGTCTGGCCCGCAGACGCTGGCGCTCACGTTCCACCTCTACGTCGACTACGATCAACACGCCGGCGATGCCACCACGCAAACGGCGCAGGAATCCAACCGTCGCGGTACCTGTGCCGGTAATGTGATCCAGGAGCAGCACACCCTCGCTGCGATCTGCGGCGGCCAACAGTCGTGCCCGTGCCCCGCGTCGAGTGGTTGTGGCCGTGTCGACATCGGGATATGCGCGGGCGAATGCCTGCGTGATGTCATCGAGACAGCCGGTGTCGGGCGATGATCCGCACGGCGTGCCGTTTTGTATAAAGTGGGCGCGCAATTTTGCAACCAGAGTTGATTTTCCGCTGCCGCGTGGACCGTACAGGACGATATGTTCGCCGTGTTCCAGGTAGGTGCCAAGCGTATGCTGAAATTGAACGGAATGGGTACGTGGTGCGTTGGTTTGTGTTCGGATGTCGGGCACGCTATTCGGTGTGTATGTCTCGACGTGTCGTTTCTGATTCATTGTTGTTTTAGTCGATTGTAGGTGCCGTTAAGCACGCAACGTCGCTGTCAGGCGTTGTGGCTTCGTCAATAAACCGAGTGCCGCGTCAATGCTATGACAAATGACGTCCGCTGCCAGCAGCGTTTCAACTGCGGCCCCCTCGTCTTGTACCACGGCGATGCCAAGGGCAGCGGCCGCAAGCATCAACCGGTCATTGCGCCCGTTGCCGATGCACACCGTGTGTTCCGGTCCAATCTGTTCGACATAGCGCTGCTTGGCGATATCCTGGCCTTCGGTCGACAATACCAACAGCGTACAGGGCAGCGCCGCCACAGCGTCGCGCGCACTGCCGAAGGTGTCGCCGGTTACAACGTGGATCTGCATGGAACCCGCCAACCCTTGCAGAGACTCCGCGACGCCTTCATATAGCTGCCCGTCGTGCGCCAGCGTGCCGTTATAGTCGAGCACCAGGTGTGCGATCGTGAGTTGAGCATACTCGGTGATATGTATATCAAGCATGATTTATACGCTATCCGTATCCTATTCGGTTTGAACGCTTATGCCCTTGAGTGCCTGCTGGCGGCAGCGCATTGGGGTGCAAATGTTTCGCATGCTCTGCCCGTCATGTCACCTCTACGGACTTGAGTATCTCATCGAGTTCTATGCGGATTTCGTTCAGCATCTCGATGCGGGCAGAAAAATCCTGCCTCACCTGTGCGATCTGCTGTTCTCCCGCCTGGCTCATTTCGATACCCTTTTTCACGGCCTGCTCGATGGCGACGATCGTTGCGTCGATGCGCTCCAGCAGCATCGTCTCAAACTCGTCCTCGCTATGATACAGGCGTTGTGTGAGATCATGTCGCAGACGCCCCGCCTGGGCGTCGACGCTGTCATTGAGGTAGCGCTGTGCCTCATTGAGTAGCCAGGGACCTGCGATGAATTTCGGTAGTGCCAGCATGAAAGAGGAGATCAGGACGCTAAGCGCAGCGGGTTCCTCCCAGAATTTGTAAGAGAATTCGGATTTGATATTCCATGAGGATTCCACCCCGACGGCGTCGAATTGAACATTAAAAAGCGCCGATGAGAACCGGAACAGATCATCCACCAGTTCATTGAGCTTAACGGCAAACCGGCCACACACCGCCTCGAACGCTTGCGAGAGCGCGATTTCCTTCTCCCGAATACGTACGTCGTAGGCCTCGCGAATCTCGCTGATGACACGTTGTCGTAGTGCCGCGCGTAGCGCCCGCGAAGACAGTTTTCGGTTTTCCTGGTAATAACGCACTATCCTGGCGTCGATGCGCTGCACGAGATCAGGGGCGAATTCGCGCACATCGGCGTCGATGATACGCTCTGGCAGGTTTTTGGATTCACCTTTGAGTAAGAGTAGATAATCATTCCTGGCCTGAGTGGTCTCGACCTTCTTGAGTTCAAAGGCCTGGATTTTCTGTTGCAGTTCTATCAGCGGCGTATTCAGTGATTTGAGCTCGATCCCGGTGCTGGCATGAAGCTGTGTGACCGTGCGCGACAAGCCTCGTGCGATGGATATCACCAGTACCTGCCCCTTATCGTGTTGCAGGAACGTCGACAACGATCGGGAAAACGCCTGGAATCCGCAAGTACTTGTCGTTGCACTCGAACCGTCCCGAGCCTGGCGGGCGGAAATCGGGAACAAGTTCGCGCTGCTACCCATGGCCTCGGTGATGGCTCGCCGGGTAAACGCTATCGACTCTTCGAGTTCCGTTTGCTTGAGCAAATCAGCCTTGTTGAGCAGCACGAAGACCTTGGCTGCATATTCCCGGATCTCCTTCAGAAAATTGTATTCTCCCTGGGTGATCGGCTGGTCTGCGGAGAGCACCAGGAGGACGGCATCGGCCTTTGGCAGGAAGTCGTATGTCACGTCCGTGTTGTGTCGGTACACGGAACCGATCCCCGGCGTGTCCACAAGGCGAACCCCGCCCTGGAGCCAGCGTGCCGGATGGGCGATCAGTACCTCACGTACACCGCGGGTGTTGTGTGGATTGCCCGTCTCCGTGACGTAGCTCGTGAGCTGTTCAGGTGTGATCGTCTCGCGTCGGTCGTCGTCAAATACGACCTCGATATTAATCGAATCGCCATAGGATAAAATGGTCACTACCGAGGTGAGCGGGATCACCCCGACCGGCAACAGATCGGCGTCGATGAGTGCGTTGATGACGCTGGTCTTGCCCCGTTTGAACTCACCCATGACCACGAGGTTGAAGATGCGGGCGGCGAGCTTTTCTTGCCACTCATTGAGGAGCGGCTGCGGAGCGCCGGGAATGCTCGAAAGCCGATCAAGACATTGTTTGAGTACGGATAGCGCCAAATCCGAGGCCATCTGAGGCGCCGCAATCACTTGTGCTGGGTCATTATTCATCCGTTTCACCTGCCCGTGTCACCGACGTATCTCCACTCATGTATCACTGATTCGATCAACCGCTCGGGAGCGTCGTTATTAAATGCATGGGTAATACCCGCACCGCATGCGAGCTGGCCAGCGCCTAGTGCAGACAGCACGCACATCAGCGAAGACCAGCACATACCGGTGCCTGCACGCGCAATGTTGGCGCGCGCGACAACGTGAGGGGTAGGGAAGTCAGAAGTCGGCCTTCACGCCCCTACGTTTTCCCTCGTATGAGGAAATCCGCAGGCATCGTTAGCCGCAAAGGCGGTTCAAGGAGGAATGCCATCTCCTATGGCTATGCCCTAACTATAGCAGAAGGCGGGCCGGAATCGTAGACAAACGCCTGCCGGGTTGGATCCCGGCGACCTTGTGCGCGTGCAGAGCATGGGTGTGGAGGCCTACGTGTATGAACAGCTCCACCCGCAACGTATGCATTGCCCGGGGGATTATCCGCTCGTCTGGCGGCGCTCACGACCCTGCGCCCTGCCCCGATCGCGTTGTTTCCAGAATATGCTCCGATGTGGCGTCGTCGCGGTGAGCGAACGCGTGTTGCGGGCGCTTGGCAGCCGGGACATACACGCCGATCAGGGTGCGAGTCAGAGTCAGCTCGCCAACCGGTTGTATCCACTGGCCGCAGGGCCGGGCCCCGCCTGGAAGGACACCGTGGTACCGGTAATTTCTGGGTTTTCTCGCACCGTTCATGAGAACGGCAATGCCGATACGCACCACGGCTACGCCATGTGCTTGCCAGGCGACCCGGTCGTGCGCTGTGCTTTGAATGGGAGGACGGGCGACCGAGTAGACCTTGGCTTGCATAGCTGCTAACGTCCCATTGTTGAGCGCTTTGATTTTTACCATAGACCCAACAGGGCCTCGGCCATCGACCATAAGGAGCTGCACACTGACGCTGAGTCAAGCTCCATAAAGGAAAAATACAAGGTGGCCGGATGATCCCGGAATCAGGAGTCAATATTGTGAGTAGTTATGTAAAGCGTGTCTTATCCTTACGTGTGTTATGGCTTGGGCTTTGTGTCTGGGTTGGCCTGACGAGCGCGATGGTGGCCACTGCAGCGGAACCCGCTCTGCTACAACAGGCCGCACACGCGTACTGGATCGCAGAGGGGCATGGAAATCGCGTCGTTTACGTCATCTTCGATCCCGACTGTCCCTATTGTCATATGGTTTATGTCGATTCCCAAATGTACCTGAAGCATTACCAGTTTCGCTGGGTGCCGGTTGCCATCCTTACGCCCAGAAGCGCCGGCAAGGCAGCGGCCATGATAGAGGCCAGTGATCCGCAGGTCGCCTTCCGGGAAAATGAGGATCACTTCGTACGTGCCCGCGGCAAATTGGGGGGAATCAAACCATTGGCTCACATCTCTGCGGCGACACGCCAACGGCTTGCACAGAACGAAGTGTTGCTGAAGAAGACCGGGGTAGAGGTCGTACCAACGATCGTGTTCCTCAATACCAAAGGCAAGGTTAGAATCATCAAAGGTGCACCGGCAAAGGCCGATTTCAGCGAAGTAATGGCCCGGGTTGGTAAAACCGGGGCCGCCTCTTAGGTCGTAGTTTTCGTGCAAGACATTGCACGCAAGAATTGGTGCAGGGGGGGCGCTGGCTACCCAGCGCTCCCTGGATTGATGGCTGTTTTTGTACGGTTTAAAAACTAATCTGTGAACTTTAACTTACCCTTGTATCAATAGACTTGACCACACAAGAGCCTTTTTCTTGAACCCCCCCCGCCCCAGTCCTCTCCCAGTTCCTGGAAAGGAAGAAACCCAGCTGTATGGCTGATCAATCCGGTTTCTAGTCGTAACATGAAGCCACCAGCGTATTCACGATCGGTCAGTCGATAAATTATTTTAATGAATCTCAGGTCATACAATGATGAAATTCGCCTGCTTGCGCAGTTGCATAATATAAATCAATAATATATACACTGCCAAGTAGTGCTTGTGACTCAAAAGAGGGGAAAACACACCGTGTTTTTCAAGCGTGTGCAAAACAAACTGTTGCAGGCCAAATAGTTGCAGAACTGATTTATCGGCGGGTAGATGCGACACTACCTCTATCAGGGATGTTGCCCTTTGACAAGAATACGCGGGTATCCATTAAACCCGATCTGAGCGGCATAACCACAGTTTGCCTGATAGCGCTACAATCGGGCTTTTCGTTTACTTGGGGGCTCTGGCGTGACCAGCAGATCATCTCATCGTGTCGAGGAGCTATCCTCTCATGAACGCTATCTTCGTCTGACCCGGCTCTACAAGGCGCTCAGCGAGATCAATCAGGCCATCGTGCGCATGGATGAGGAGACCGAGTTGTTTCCCCTCGTGTGTCGCATCGCCGTGGACTTGGGCTGTGCGTGCATGGCCTGGATTGGTGTGGGCGATTCCGACTCCGAACGCCTCGTTCCCACACAGGCCTATGGCTCGGGCACGCACTACGCCGAACATATCGTGATCTCCACCTGTGCATCGTGCCCGGAGGGCCGTGGACCGGCGGCGACGGCTTTTCGCGAGGGCCAGCCGGTCATCATAAACCATTTCACGCAAGACCCGATGACCACCCCCTGGCATGAACAGGCCCGACGCTTTGGTTGGGGCAGTGGCGGATTTTTTCCCATCCGCAGAGATGCCCGCCCCTTTGCACTCCTGTGCGTGTATCACAACGCCGAGACCTTTTTCGACACCGAGACCATCGCCCTGTTTGAGGGAATGACGCGGGATATCAGCTTTGCACTCGACAATTTCGACCGCGAGCGCCAACGCCAGGCGCTGGAGGCACTGCAAGCCAGTCAACGCCACTTTCGCGCCTATTTTGAGCGTTCCATGATGGGTATGGCGGCATTGCTCCCGGATCACAGATGGTTGGAGACCAACGCATCTTTTCGCAAAATGCTTGGCTATACGCAAGAAGAGTTGTTTACCCGTTCCTGGTCGGACATCACCCATCCTGATGACCTCGCACAGAGCGAGGCCCTGTTCAATCGCCTGATGGCCGGGGATACCGACGAATATACTCTGGACAAGCGGCTTATCCGCAAGGACGGTAGTATTCTCTCTGTGCGCATTGCACCGTGTGCGGTCCATAATGTTGATGGTAGCCTGGCTTACACGGTGTCGTTGGTCGAAGACATCACTGAACGTATACGCCAGGAGCAAGCCCTGGAAGCCTCGGAGGCACGTTTTCGCAGCTTGTTTGAAGAGGCCCGGGACGCCATCATGTTGCTTGATGAAAGGGGTTTCATCGACTGCAATAGTGCGACGCTGGCACTGTTCGGTTGCGCGGGCAAGGAGCGCTTCATCACCCGCCGTCCCGACGAGTTGTCACCAACGTACCAGCCGGATGGCCGTGATTCACGAAGTGCCGCAGCGGAGCATATACGCGAGGCGCTCGATACCGGCAGCGCCTTCTTTGAGTGGGAACACGCGCGGGTTGACAACGGCACCACCTTCCCCGCTGAGGTGCTGCTCAGCCGCATCGAGACCGGCGAGGGTCCGCTGGTGCAAGCGGTGGTGCGCGACATCACTGCACGCAAGCAGGCCGAGGGGCATATACAATATCTCGCCCTCTACGATTCCCTCACCGATCTGCCCAACCGCCACGCACTGGAACACTATTTACCACAGGCCACCGCGCGTGCCCGGCGCCATCACAGCCGCTATGCCATTGGTTTTATCGATCTCGATGACTTCAAGCCGGTCAACGATCGCTGGGGACACGAGGTCGGCGATGATCTGCTCAAACAACTGGCCGGGCGTTTCAAGAAGGCCCTGCGTGAAACCGACTTTGTCGCCCGCCTGGGTGGCGATGAGTTCGTGGTGGTCTTCGAAGACCTCAACGAGAAACACTATCTGAGCCAGTTGCACACCACACTTGATGGATTGCACCAGGCGGTGGAGGCGTCTTTTGATCTGGGTGAGGGACGCACGGCTCTGATCGACATGACCCTGGGGCTGGCCATCGCTGGCGAAGAAGAGGGCTTTGATGCCCTGCTACGCCAGGCCGATGCCGCCATGTATCAGGCCAAGATGCACAAGGCCGAGCGTACTCACTGGTGGTGGTTGGCCGGTAGCGCCGAGTCCGAGGAGGGTCCACAGGCCGACATTGATCCCTTTGGTTCCGATGCCGGGGCATTGCTGACCAATCATGCGCCCCTCCTGGATCGTCTGGCCGGCTCCTTTATCAGGGCCCTGTATAACCATCTCCAGACTGATCCCAGGGCCAGCGATATTTTCGCCAGCCTTAGTACGAAGGACTTTGCCCGCCTGAAGCAGATTCAAGTCGAACACGTGTACTTTATCGTCTCCTCACAGGCGACCCGAAAAGAGTTGGGTGAACGATCACACGCACTCGGGCGCATCCATGCCCTGGTGGGATTGGACAGCCAGCTATTGGTCGGCGCCTTTGATCTCTGTCGCCGGCTATTGGCCGAGTACCTGGATCGTTCGCCCCTGCGTGCCCAGGCCCGCTACCGGTTGTTGCAGATTCTCGCCACACGCATCGATGTCGATCTGCAACACCAGATAGGGGCAATGGCACAGGTACGTGATGCCTACTACGCCGTGCTCATCGAACCCTTGTCCGGTGCGATGCCGAACTGGCACGAGTTCGTTCAAGCCGAGCTCGACCGCCTGGGGAGTTTGCCCGGTGTCCGGGCCGTCATACTGGTGCGCCCCGATACGCAAGGGTGTTTTGTGGTCGAGACCGTGGCGGGCCCTCGTGGTGAGGCCGCCGCAGAGCTGCTCAACAAGGCGGAACACCGGATCGTCACCGATCCGCATCATTCGCATGGCCAGGGCATTGTCGCATGTGCCTGGCGGGAGCTGCGTATCCATGACGTTGCTGACTATGTGGCAGAAACAGGGATGATGCCCTGGCGGGAGATTGTTGAACAAAATGGTGCACGCTCCGCCCTGGCTATTCCCATACGCGATAGTCAGGGCCATGCCGTCGCCGTGCTGGCACTCTATGGTGCCTATCACCATCAGTTCAGTAACAGCGAACTCCGGCGCTGGGCGGAAAGTCTGCAACACCGATGCGAGGCCTTGTGGCGGCAACGCGAAGGCAGCGCCATCGTAGTTCCCAATGCCCAGGCCGCGCTATGGCGTGAGCGCCTCTTTAACGGCGGTCTGCGCCTGTACCTGCAACCCATCGTCGATCTGGAGAGTGGCCGGGTGGTCAAGGCCGAGGGTCTGGCACGGCTGGTGCTCGATGATGGTACGCTGGTTCTCCCCGGGCAGTTCCTGCCGCTACTGGGGGCCAATGAACTCTATCGACTGTTCTGGCTTACGCTGACACAGGCTATCGACTACAGTCAGAATTGGCGGGATCAGGGGCTGGACTGGTCCATCAGTATCAATCTGCCGCCCTCCTGTCTGCTTGAGACGGATCTGGTCGCCCGTCT
>VAOZ01040814.1_pt1 | contig 59166 bp, 41 predicted proteins | sample 3394041 | NCBI WGS metagenome assembly VAOZ01 (sample SAMN08290431, study PRJNA428436) | hydrothermal vent metagenome | isolation source: Deep-sea hydrothermal vent chimney | place: Indian Ocean: Southwest Indian Ridge
CCTCAACTTAGTATATTTTTCAGCGAAATTATGTCAAAATACACTAAGTGATTTAGGAATAAAAGGTTGGTTTACACAGTTAGCTTTACACGCTCGAGCTTGGACTTATTCGCTCTTATGTAGCAAAATAATCCAAGTCAACTTGAAAAAGAAAAACGAAGTAAAATTATACCTCTTAATTTTCTTTAATTTCTCCTATAACCTTAACTAAATCGTCTCGAACCTCCTTTTTTAGTGTAAGTTCTATCACTCCACCATTAGGTGGGCATTTTCTTAATATCTATACTTTGATTAAAAAGCCTTCATCATAAGTTTCTAAGCATGTCTTACCGCTCGCTTTGTTGTAGGTTAGTTTTAGTCGATTACTTTCTTTCATTTATAAAAGTATTTTTTTTATTTCATTATTTACAATAGATTTAATGAGTTTTATTTGCTCATTAAAATCTAAAATACCACTCTTCTTAGTTACTTTTAAATCAATATAATTGTATTTGTTTATATCAAAACCATTAATGTGTTTCAAGTAAGTATTGCTTGGATTGTAATATAATATTGAAATACTTTTTTGCTTATCTCTTGAAATTTTAGGAATAGGAAGTTTTTCAAAATCAAGACTTTTTATCTCTTTTATTTTTGAACTCATAGAGATATTTGAACATAATTTTCTTACCAATTTAGAGTTCATAAATACAATTAAAAATAGTAATTCACTTTTTGGTTTGTTTTCAAGTCTATAAAGCTCTTGATTATGCTGCCCTTTGCCTAACTTGGCATAATTGGAGTGGTAACTTAAATTCATACACTTTTTTTAATAATTTTAAGCAGCTATTTTAATTTGTAACACCGAATTAATAAGTGAAAATGATACAGATAAAAACTTTATTTATTATGTTTTAGGCTTATTATCAATGAAGTATGATGCACATAATATTTATGATGGATATAATCAATCTAAAAAAATCAAAAGCTTATAAAAAAGATAAATTTCACTGCATAGTTTCATTAATGGGTAGCAATATGGTAGCAAATAGATTTAATAGAAAACTTAAATTTATTGGTAAAGCTCGTTAATTAAGTAGTTTTGAGAGATTATTTATATCAAATGGTGCGGATGAAAGGACTTGAACCTTCACGCCTTGCGGCACCAGATCCTAAGTCTGGCGTGTCTGCCAATTTCACCACATCCGCGTGGTATTATATAAATAAATGGTACGCCCTAAAGGATTTGAACCTTTGGCCTATGCCTTAGAAGGGCATTGCTCTATCCAGCTGAGCTAAGAGCGCATCTACGCTTGTGGTGCGCCCGATAGGATTCGAACCTATAACCGTCGGATCCGAAGTCCGATACTCTATCCAGTTGAGCCACGGGCGCACTGTGTTTAAGTTTTTTATTATCTTTTTTATTAATATAGTTAAAATGGGGTGAGATACGGGTCTCGAACCCGTGACCCCCGGCACCACAAACCAGTGCTCTAACCAACTGAGCTAATCTCACCATAAAAAAATATTTAATAAAATGGTCGGGGTGAAAGGACTCGAACCTTCGGCCCCTTGGTCCCAAACCAAGTACTCTAACCATACTGAGCTACACCCCGACTTTCGCCTAATTAAAGTAATTGCTACATCAATTAGTGAGGCGAAATTATATTGGATTTTACACGATTTGTCAATACATTTTTTGAATTTTTATCCAAAACAGGTATAATTTTGCCAATATTTAAGAGAAAGATTGACATGAAAATAGTACGTTTTAGTAAAATGGGTTTTATTTTAGCAGCAACTGGCAGTGCTGTTGGTCTTGGGAATATATGGAAATTTCCCTATCAAGCTGGAAAATATGGTGGTGGCGCATTTGTACTTGTTTATCTAATTACTGTTATTGTCATCGGCTTTTCTATTATGTTAGCTGAAATGCTAATTGGATATCTTGGTCGTAGTAATACCTTTTCAAATTTTGAAAAATTAGCACCAAACAATAAAAAAAGATGGCGTTATGCTGGTTTTCAAGCATTTTCTTCTATCTTAATTATGGCTTTTTATGCTGTTGTTATAGCTTGGGTGTTAAATTATATCGTTACTTCATTCGCAACTTTACCCTCTTCGGTTGCTCAAGCAAAAAGTATTTTTACTATCATGTTGCAATCTGGTTTTTTTGTACAATTTTTTTATCTTACAATCACATTTATTCTAGTCACAGTAGTTGTAGCACGTGGAATAAAAGGCGGTATAGAAAAATTAAATCTTGTTTTAATGCCACTTTTATTTTTAATTATTGGTGGAATGTTTTTATATGCGACTACTCTTAGTGCATTTCATCAAGCAGTTGAATTTATGTTTAAACCAGACTTTTCAAAACTTACAATGACAGCATTTGTAACAGCAGTTGGTCATTCATTTTTTACGCTCTCACTTGGAATGGGCGCTATTATGACCTATTCTGCATCATTGCAAAAGGGTCAAAGCCTTGTTAAAAGCTCACTAATAATTATCTTTTTAGACACACTTATTGCGATACTAGCAGGGCTTATGCTATTTACATTTTTATATCAATATGGAGGCAAGCCATCATCTGGTCCCGGCTTAGTTTTTATCTCTTTACCTGCTACTTTTTATAAAATGGGTGAACTTGGTAACTTTTTGGCAATTATCTTTTTTATCTCTTTAGCTTTTGCTGCTATCACTTCGGCAGTTTCATTAGTTGAGCCTACAGTTCAGTATTATATAGATAGATATAAGTGGAGTAGAATTAAATCCACCATCATGGTTGGGCTTTTTTATTATCTTTTTGGCATCATAGTTATACTTTCACAAACTATCAATTTTTCCTCTTATTTAACATGGGGAGGACGTAGTTTATTTAGTTGGTTGGATTTTTTAACAGCAGCACTATTGTTACCACTTGGTGGACTTGTCATGGCGATTTTTGTGGGCTTTGTCATGCCAAAATCGCAAGTTGAAAAAGTTCTCCGTCCTCAACTTGGATTTACTTTTGGGGCATGGTATTTTAGTATCAGATATATAGTTCCTGTCTCACTAATTATTGTAATACTTAGTTTAATTGGTGCTAAATAAAGGTGTCCTTAATTAAAATTGAATTAGTCCATCAGTTGGTGAAGATGCTGTTGCGTATGGGCGTTTTGCGATACGTCCACTAACATAACTAATGCGTCCTGCTATTACCGCGTACTTCATAGCCTCTGCCATCATTATTGGGTCTTTTGCTTGTGCTATGGCTGTATTTGTTAAAACTCCATCAGCTCCAAGCTCCATAGCATAAGAAGCATCACTAGCACATCCAATGCCTGCATCTACGATTACTGGGACACTCACAGCATCTTTTATAAAAACAACATTATATGGATTTTGAATACCTAAACCACTTCCTATCGGTGCTGCTAATGGCATAACAGCTGCGGCTCCTACGTCTTGAAGTCTTTTTGCTATAATTGGGTCATCAGAAGTATAAGCCATAATAGTAAAACCATCTTTTGCTAATATTTCACATGCTTTAATAGTTTCTAAAACATCAGGATAAAGTGTTTTATTGGTATCGCCTATCACTTCTAATTTTATAAGATCTATGCCTGTTGCTTCTCTTGTTAATCTAAAAGTAGTGATTGCATCTTCGGCGGTTGTGCATCCAGCTGAATTTGGTAGAAAATTTACATTTGTACCTTTAAATGTATCACGAAGATTTTCTCGTGCTGGGTCAGTTATATTTAACCTACGTACTGCAACTGTGATAAGTTCGCTACCAGAAGATAAGGTTGCGATTTTTGTTGTTTGAAAATCTTTATATTTTCCACTGCCTACAATAAGTCGACTATTTAATTCATATTTTCCAATTTTTAATTTATGCATTTTTTTCCTTTTGATATTTATATCATAATCATTCTTATAATTTATATAAGGGCATCATTAAAATATTTACTATAATTTGTGGCAATAACTCATATTCAAGTTCTTTAATCTTACATGTAAAGCTCTTAAGTGTTTCATTATCGCTTCGTATAAAGCTTTTTTGGGCTATTATGACTCCACCATCAAGTTCATTTTCTACCCAATGAATAGTAACTCCAGCTTCTTTATCGCCACTATAAAATGCTTCTTTTATAGCATTTATACCTTTATGCTTTGGTAAAAGCGATGGGTGTAGATTTATAGCTTTTATATTTTGCGTAAAAATAGATGTCAAAATCCTCATAAAACCTGCTAAAACTACCAAATCTGGTTTATAAAGATTAATTAGCTTTACCAATTCTTCATCATATTTTTCACGTGAATCAAAATTTGTATGTTCTAAAATCTCACTCCTTACATGTAAGTTATTTAGTCCTTGTGCATTTGGATTATTGGTTATTGCACATACAACTTCACATTTTTTATTGTGAAGATTGCTTATGATATTGTGAAGATTGCTTCCTTTTTCACTAAATAAAATAACAATTTTTTTCAAAGATTTTTTATTCCATCTATTAAATCATTTGGTGAGAGCGAAAAATTTGAGCCATTATAATTTTTTGCTAGTTTCGTGTGTGCAAGCGAGCCATTTATTGCTGCATCAAGTGGTGTGTAATCTTGTGCTAGAAGCGAGGCAATTAATCCACTTAACACATCACCGCTTCCACCCTTTGCTAATACATTTGTACCATGCGGATTTACATAAATATTTTCATTTTGTGCGATTATTATATTTGCACCTTTTAATACTAAAACAGTATTATTATATTTTTTAGCAAATATTCTGGCGTAAAAAAAGCGATTATTTTGTAATTTATTCACTGTAATATCTGCAATATCACTCACGCGTAAAAGTTGAGTAAACTCTTTTGGATGAGGAGTTAAAACAATATTTTTTCTTAATAATAAAGATTTCATTAAAGAATGATAAAAAATATCAGCGTCAAGCAATAGAGGTAAGGTGTTATTTAAAAAAAGTTTTAATGTCTTAGCATTAAATTTAATATCCAATCCCATGCCTAGCGTTATTGCTGTGGCGTTTTTTGGAATATTGCGTGAGAGCATAAGTTCAAGTGGAGCTTGTAGATTTTCATCTGTTATAAGACTAACCAAAGCAGCTCCAAAACGAAATGCTGCTAATGCACTAAACATACTCGCACCTTTTTTATCACCACTTATAACAGCTAAATGCCCGAAAGTTCCTTTATGAGAATTTTGTATTTTTCTTATAGGTAGTTTTAAATCGCTCTCATCTAAGAGTTTTGTTTTTGAAGATATTTCGTATATCTTTCTTGAGATACCCAAATCAATAACTTTAATCTCTCCAACCACATCTTTTGCATCATCACTAAACATGGACTCTTTTAAAGCACCCATAGTAAGTGTGTAATTAGCTACAAAACTGTTTTTATCACATGTATGAGATAAACCTGTTGGAATATCACAAGCTATCTTAATCGCATTTTTTTTATTTAATAGCCTTACATGTAAGGCTATTTCGCTACTTAACTCCTTGCTTAATCCTGTTCCTACGATAGCGTCTATAATAATATCGGCCTCATAAATCTCTTGAACTATATCAACACCTAAACTTTCAATCCTTTTAAACTGTAACTTTGCCATGTTAGAGCGTGGTTTTTTGCAAAGATAGACCATAACTTTAAAATCCTTATGCAAAAGACGAGCTACAGCCATGCCGTCAGCTCCATTATTTGAGCCACCACAACTTATAAAAATCGTGCTATTTATTGAAAAATTTTGTCTTATGAACTCCGCAATACCGTTAGCAGCATGTTCCATAAGGATATCTTCACTGAGATAAAACTCATGATAGCATCGTTTATCTAGTGAAGCTACCTCATCAAAAATATTTTGCATCACTCTTCTTCATATAAATATTCATCAATCTCTACCATATTTGTTTTAATATCATTTAGTATTAAAGTACGAATTCCGGGTCTGTTTTGATAGAGAAATTTATTTTTTGGTAGAGTTTTTAAAATTGAAGTATTAAAATAATCAACATTAGAACATTTACCAACATACAAAAAAGTAAAAAGTAATTTTAATCTAGCATTTTCAAAAATTTCATTTGGCTGTGTTAAAAATGTTAAACCATATTTTTTAAGATTTAAAAGCCCCAGCATATAAAAAAGAAAATCTTCAAATCTTGTATAAAAACCATTAAAATTAGCAATATCATGGAAAAAATAGTAATAATTTTCTAGTAGTTGGGGCAATTGTAATGTTTTTGATAATCTGCTTGTAATATTTTTGCTCATTGAAAAATAGTTTGGATTGACTGCCATATAGATATGTTTTTTTACAGCGATGAACTCATTTAGCTCTTCTAAAAACAGATCGCTATCATTAAATTGTATATAATTAAAATATTTATCTTTATATCTTAACTCTATCTCATCTTCATTGGAGTTAGCAAAATCAAGATAGATAGTCGGCACATCATGGTCGATTACAAAATTTCTTATTTTACATGCCAAATTTGTTTTACCTGAGCCATCTTCGCCTAAAATTAAAGTATTTAAAAGTAGCGACCTTTCATCCAAACGTAATTTATCAATACTATTGTCGTATTTTCCGATTAAGTCTCTCATGGCTATCCTTTAATTTCTTGCTTTTTTATTGTCAGTATTATAGCAGATATACAGACATGAAGCTGAAATTTTATTACTTCACCAATACAACTCTTGCTTTTTTTATATCTATACATGAAAAAGATAAATGCAAAGAGGGGCGTTTAAAGTGCACAACACTTAAACGTAAAGGATCATAGCCAGCACCAGATTCATCAGTTAAGCTTATAATTTGTATATATTTTTGTTTTTTGTTTTTACACAATTTATTTGCTGTATTAATCACGCTATTGTATAATAGTTTCATATTGGTTTGATTATTTCCAGTCACAGCTACCCCATATACTGTGGGCGCAGAAGTCTTGTTGTTAGTTGGGGTAAGTCCACTACACCCAACTAAAACAAACGTGACTAAAAGAAGTACTATCTTCATCATTTTGTTTACCTGTTTAATTTAAAGAATTTTACATCTAATGGCTTTAAATCAACCTTTATCATATCTTTTTTGTCTGCGATTGGAAATTTTTCGGATTTGAAAATTCTTTTTGTACTGTTATCTTCTCCATTAAATTTACTACTTTGTGAATTAAATATTAACTTATATTTGCCCTCTTTCGATACTGGTGCATAATAATTAAGGAGTTCTTTACCTGAAAAGTTACATACTATCACAATTCGCTCATTTTTGTATATTCTTTCAAATACAATTGCATTATTTTGATAATCATCTTTATTACACCACGTGAAATTTTCTTGTTTATCACACCATAGAGCTTTTTCGTTTTTATAAATCTTATTTAACTTAGCAACTAAATTTGCAAGTCCAACGTGAGCAGCAAAATCTAAAACTGACCAATCAAGTTCACCTTCATAATGCCACTCATTAAACTGCCCTATCTCATCTCCCATAAATAGGAGCTTCTTGCCAACAAATGCGTACATGAAGCTATACATCGCTCGTAAATTAGCAAACTTCCAATCATAAAGTCCACTCATTTTATTAATAAGTGAGCCTTTCATATGAACAACCTCATCATGACTTAGTGGTAAGATATAATTTTCTTCAAAAGAGTACCAAAACATAAAGGTGAGCTCATGATGGTGATGTTGCCTGTTTATCGGATCTAATTTAAAATATCTAAGACTGTCATGCATCCAACCCATATTCCATTTAAAATCAAAGCCTAAGCCTTCTGTTTTATCTGTTACACCTAAAAATGCTGTTGATTCTTCGGCTATCATTAAAATATTGTTAAAAGAGCTATCAACTTCTTTGTTTAAATCTTTTAAAAATTGTATTGCTTCTATATTTAGATTATTGCCATAAATATTTTCCTCCCACTGCCCATCTTCTCTTGCATAATCAAGATAAAGCATCGAAGCCACGCCATCAACTCTGATACCGTCTATATGATACTCCCTTATCCACCATAAAGCACTACTAATTAAAAACGATTTAACATAAGGGTTTCCATAATCAAAAATATTGCTTTTCCATTGTGGATGATAACCTCGTTTTGGATCCGCGTGTTCATATAAAGCTGTGCCATCAAATGCGATAAGTCCATGCCCATCAGTTGCAAAATGTGAAGGCACCCAGTCTAATATAATCCCAATACCAGCTTTATGAAAAATATCAACAAACTCTTTAAATTCATCAGGTGAGCCAAATCTAGATGTTGGAGCAAAATAACCAGTTGTTTGATATCCCCAAGAACCATCAAATGGATATTCTGTTATTGGTAGAAGTTCTATATGCGTAAAATTCATCTTTTTTATATATTTTGATAATCTTTTAGCTATCTCTTTATAGCTTAGATAGCCACCATTTTCATCTCTTTGCCAAGATACCAAATGAACCTCATAGATGGAGATGGGTAACTCTTCTTTTTTAGTTTTTAGTTTTTGTTTTGACCATGCTTTGTCTTTAAATATATATCTACTTTTAAAAATAACAGATGCTGAATTTGGTTTTACTTCGCTATATCTTGCATAAGGGTCAGCTTTTAAAAACTCCCTACCGTCTTGTGCTACGATAAAATATTTATAAGTTTGTCCCTCAAGGGCTTTTTTTATGGTTGTATTCCAATTACCATTTTCATCTTTTTGCATGGGATTTATATCTTTATTATAAGAGTTAAAATCTCCGATAACACTTACATATCTTGCATCTGGAGCATATACACAAAAATTAACCCTATCTTTTTTTACAAAAGAACCGTATTGTTCATAAAGTTTACTATTTATCATTTTTTAATTCCTTTTTTAGTTTTGCTATTTTATAAAGAATTTCATACTCTTTTGCACTTTTGTCCCAGCTAAATAGTTGGCTCATCGCATTTTGTTGCATTTGATAAAAAACCTCTTTTTGATTATAAAAAATATCAATTGCCCATTTGATTGTATTGCTTAAAGCTAAGCTTGATGATTCATAAAACTTAAATCCATTTGGTTTTTGTACATCTTTATCTAAATTTACAATCGTATCGTCAAGTCCCCCAACAGCTCTAACAATTGGCAAAGTTCCATATTTTAATGAATATATTTGGTTAAGTCCACATGGTTCAAATATCGAGGGCATCAAAAACATATCGCATCCTGCTTCTATTTTATGGGCTAGTTCATTATTGTATCCTATGTAAGTTGATACTTTTTGTGGATATTTATTTGCCACATCATTAAAAAAGCCCTCAGCCCATCTCTCACCACTTCCTAGTATCACAAACTGTACATGTAGATGTAAAATATCCCAAATAGCGCCAGCTAAAAGCTCTAAACCTTTTTGTTTGGCAAATCTTCCCACAAAGCCGATAAGTGCAACATTTTCATCTTCTGGTAGACTAAAAAGATGTTGTAGATCTTTTTTACACTCTTTTTTACCAGTCATATCTTTATCGCTATATTTTTTAATTAAAAATTTATCTTTTTGTGGACTCCATTCGTTATAATCAACTCCGTTTAAAATGCCAAACAAAAGCTCTCTACCTCTTAGATATCCGTCAAGCCCCCAGCCAAACTCTGCTGTACATATCTCTTTTGCATATTTTGGACTAACAGTATTTAAGGCATCGCTTCTCATGATGCCTGATTTTAGGAGGTTTACTCCGCCAAACTCTTCAAGATTATTACTAGTATAGCTCTCCCAGCCAACTTCAGCAACATCAATTATATTTTTTGAAAAATTACCATGATGTTGCATATTATGAATAGTTAGTACGCTTGCAGCAGTATTTAAAAGAGGTTCATATTTATAGACAGACTCTAGCATTAACGGCATAATCGCCGTATGCCAATCATTTGCATGAATAATATCTACTTTAAAATTTATCTTTTTTGCAACTTCAAATGCCGCTTTGCTTAAAAAAATAAATCTTTCATCATTATCTTTGTATGAATATCCATGTTCATCTGCATAAAGTCCCCCACGACCAAAATATCTTTCATACTCTATAAAATAGATATCAACTTTACCCATTTTACATGTAAGCACTTCGGATAAAAACTCTCCCCATATACCCATTTTTACACTCATCATTCCAAGAGATGTAAGTTTTGATTTGTCTATTTCGTAATATCTTGGCATTACAACTTTAACATCATGTTTTCTTTTTTTTAATGCTTGCGGTAGAGCTGAAGCGACGTCCGCTAAGCCACCACTTTTTGCAAATCCTGCTACTTCACTAGCTACATATAATATGTTCATATCTCCTCCAATAATTTACATCCGACAAGCGGTGCGTTATCAATTTTTGATAATGTTATTTCTAAATTTTTTAATGACTGATTAAAAGCATATTTTGAGATATTTTCTTTAATATATTCAATAATAAATAGATTGTTTTCAATGACCCCACCACCTAAAACAACTATTTTTGGATTAAAAATAGTTACTAATGTTGAGATAGCTATCATCACCCCTTCTAAAAAATCTTCATATAACCCAGATGGTAATTCAAGTAAAGTTGAGAACTCCTTTTTATAATAATTTGCCCATTTTTTTATTCCACTTCCAGAGCTAAAAAGCTCAACACAGTTATCTTTTAAACATCCACATCGAAAAGGCGCCTTTTTATACGCAATATGTCCTATTTCTCCTGCTATATTATCTACTCCTTTTATAATTTTACCACCTGAAATAATCCCACTTCCCATTCCAGTTCCGATGTACAAAGCTATAATATTTTGCTCATTAAAATAATGACTTTGTGCTAAAACTGCACATTTTACATCATTTTGTATATAAATTTTTTTATCTTTAAAATAGTTTTTTATATCAAAATCTTTAATATCAATATTTGGAGCAGATTTTATTATTCCATCACTTACTTGTCCAGCAAAAGAGATAAAAATTTTTGAAACTAAAGGATATTTATCTATTAATTTTTCTATTAACTGCACAGGATGTTTTGTCGGAATTTTTTTAATATTTGAAGAATCTAACTGATATCTTGAATATGTAGCTCCTATATCAATATACAGATTCATTTAAAACCTTTACAGCAAATTCTGGCTCTACTGAGTTTATATGCATATCTTGTGATATTTCAAAACCAGCTAAATGAAATATTCTTGGATATACTCGCACAGCAAAAAGATGTATATTTTCTATATTATTAAAAAAATCTTCTGAATCAAAATTTTTATTTATTGGTGGTTCTACAAACTCTAAATTAAAATCAAAATTTCCAAGTTCAAATGAAAGGAGTTCAATGCTTTTTTGTAATATTATCGATAAGGATTCAAGTCTATCATCATCAATACAAGTAATAGATGAAAAATCATGATTTGGCACTATCATAATCTCAAATGAGTATAAACTAGCGTAAGGCATGTAAGATATAAAATATTGATTTTTAAGTAATATTCTTTTATTTTGTGTTAACTCTTCATTTGTAATATCACGCAAAAGCATCTTTCCATGTTTTTTATAATATTTATAAAGTCTGTTAAAAAATTCTTGCTTAATATTTGGAAGTATAGGCAGGCCTATGATTTGAGTGTGAGGGTGTGATTGACTAGCTCCCGCTTTTACTCCACTATTTTTAAAAACTGAAAGGTATTTTATCCTAAAATCTTTTTTAAGGTCAGCCACTCTTAATTTAATCGTTTTTAAAAGATAAAAATACTCCTGCGAAGTAAATTTTACCATTTTTGTATGTTTTGGTGTATCTATTATAATTTCATGTACACCAAATCCGCCAATTTGTTCAAAAAACCCCTCTCTTCGTATCTCTATTTTTGTATCTAAATTAACAGCAGTATAAAGGTTCGGAATTACGCGCGTTGTGATATTTCCATTACTATCTTTTAGAGAAAAAATCTCTTTTGCCAAGAGATGTTTATTATGTTTACAAAAAGGACAGTTCTCATCTTGTAAGGTTAAATTTAAAGATTTATTTGGTTTGTGAAAACGCTCCGGTGCTATGATGACATACCTATTATCTAGTTTTGAATATCTTATCTCTGACATACAATCTTCCCTTTTATATCTGCATTATCACAAAAATCTATTTCAAAAGCTAGCGAAATTCCTTGAATGATACTATCAATTCCACTCTCATTTTGAGAAAATGTTTTTATCAAAAAATAGTTTAGTTTTATCTCTTTATCAAATGTTATAACGATATCCCTTTTGCCAAAATTGTCTCTAAATATAAATTGACCTGTTTGGAGTACTCCTTTGTCTTGGACAATCATATCATTTATACTTAAATCGTCATAATGGGCAAAGTGCAAATTTAGTTCCAAGATATATGTAAAACTCCCTTTAAAGTTTAATTTAATATTAAAAAGAAAGCCGTTTTGTAATATATAATACTGTTTAATTAACTGTGTTTGCGAGAACATAATAGTTTTATTGTCAACCTTTTGTTTAAATATCTCTTGCGAAAAATTCTTTATGATATTAAAATTATTTGCCATAAATCTATCTAGTGTAAAATCATCACTTATAAAATCTATAAAAGAGATTTTTTCATACCTATCAAAAAAAAGCTGATTTTTGATATTATCATCTATGTTATGTTTTATATTGTGTATTGTCTGTATGTCTTTAGTTGATTGCGTATCTTCTTTACATGTAAGCATATCTTCATGATAAAACTCCTCTCTTCTTGTTAAAGTATTTTGATAATTTAGAAAATTTTGTCTATCATCAAACTCAATTAGCGAACCACCCTTTGCACAAAATCTAAAAATCATACTTTTTGTTGGAACTTTTATCTGTTTATATCCTTGTAATTCCACATCTTTTATCTGTATCTTTTGATTTTTATCGCATTGTATTAAATATCTATAAGCGTTATCTCTTAAATTTGGTAGATAGATTCCGCCAAAAGCACCGTGCCATAAAACATCATTTGTTTGGAGTTTGTACAATAAATCATTTTGAAGAGATGTAAACTCTAACATTCTTTTATGGATTCGATTTGATTCGCTATATTTAATAAAAAAATTCTTCCAAATACCTCCTCTTAGAAATTGGACGCTATCATTTTTCATTAAATTATCATAATACTTATATTTTTTTATATTATCTTTTTTTAAACTCCACTCATTCATCTCAAGGTATGAAACATTTTGTGGATATATCAATCCTTTGGAGCTGTTTTGTTCATAAAATTCACTAAAATATATAGTTTCTATCTCATCTTTAGCTAAAATCTTTTGAATAAATTCCTCTAGCCATTTTTGCTCATAAACCCATTCATAAGTTTTAGGCCATAATCCAAATTTTTCTAAATCATCAAAAATGATTGCACATTTTAATTTCTTAATTTCATCAACAGCTTCATGACTTTTAGAAAAAGGAATTTTATATCTTAAGTCTTTATTTATTGCAAAAAGTGACAAAACATTGCCGCCCTCTTCAGTTGTGTAAAACCCTTCAGTATCATGTATCCCACAACTGTACAGATGATAATCATCAACAATGGTATATAACAAATCTGATTTTGTAAGTGAAGAGATAATGCTATTATCCCAGACTCTCTCAGTAAGCCATAATCCGCGTGGATGTTGATTAAAATGTTTATATATAAACTCATTTAATTTTTTTATCTGGGCGATTTGTGAATCTTTATCAATTGAAGTTAAAATTGGTTCATAAAACCCACCTGTAAAAAATTCAATATTACATTTTTTTATATCCTTAAAAGTATCTGGATAATTATTTTTTATATGTTCTAGTATCCAACCACTGCTGTGGAGCGCAAATTTAAACTGAGGGTACTTGCTTAATATCTTAAAAAAAGGAGCATAACAATCCTTTACTGCTTTTTCTACTGATTGTGATAAATTATCAACTGGCTGATGCATATGAACACCAAATAGAAGTTTTGTATTCATCTTATATCCTTATGAGTATCTCTAACAAACCTCAATTTAAATAAACCAATTATCTGAAAAATCGATATCTTTATCGATTAAAATTGGACCAGCTAATGGGACAATTTGCCCATCAAAATCAAATCTTATATCAAAACTGCTTGAGTGTGTTATATTTTTATTAATTTTAATCTCAATGATTTTATCACTGACTATCTTGATATCTTTATTTTGAAAATTTTTATCCACTTCAAATCTATGTTTATCAAGTATAATAGTAAAATTTTCCACACTTTTCATATCAGCAATAATAGCAAAATAAACAAACTCCTCATCCATGGCAAAATACACCTTTTTCACAACTATTTTCATGTTCATTGTTGAATAAAGCTTATCTTCATAAATAATGCCAGCACCATGCCACTCAAAAATTGATGAAAATCTTCCATCTAAAATTGGCGTAATATAGTTTCTTGGTTGTATGATATTTTTACGACTTGTATCTTGTGTTATGGGTAACAAAAATTCTGCTGGAGGTTCTTTTTGCATCAAAGTATAAATATCTATCAAATGTTTTCTAAACAGCTCATCAAATTCTAATGCAAAATCTGTATAATGTCCCTCGCCATACCACCAAAACCAATCACTACACTCCGCTAATAAAAACTTATCTTCTATCTGCTTATTTTTAATACCACTTTGCATGTAGGTTTTTTTTGTTTTAAAAAGATACTCCCAAGCTCTATTTTTTTCATCATCGCCTATCCAAGTATTAAAGTTTGCATCTATCCAACTTCCAGCTTTTATATGATGCAACTCTTTGCACTCATTAATTGATATATCTTGTGCTTTTATTAATTTTGTCTTTAGCTTTAGCGTACTATATAAACTATCTAAAAAATCATATCCTCCATCTGGATAAAATTCCCAAGCATTTTCACCATCTAAAATAACAGAAATTATCTCATTTTCTTGTATATTTGGCAAAGATGCTATAAAATTTTCAACCGCATCTTTGATATCATAAGTTTTATATTTAAAGCCTATCAAATCGCTTAAGGAATGATCTCTAAAAAAAATGATGATCTTATCCTTTTTATATGGTAAAAAATGATTTATCTCTCCACTTTTATGAAGAACCTCTTCATCAGTTGCTATATATTTTATCCCCTCTTGTGCATATAACTTTATGCTTTGTTCATCAACTGCACCTTCAGCTGGCCAAAAACCATCAGTTTGCATATTGAAAGTATCTTTATAAATCTGTTTTGCTTTTATTATCTGCTTAATTGCATCTTCTTTTAAACTTATTTGATTATTTGGTAAAATAGTTGTGGGGTTTGCCTCTTTAGCATTATTTATATCTAATAAAAGTGGTAAAATTGGATGGGCGTAAGGAGTTGTAAAAAGGGATATTGTTCCATCTTTTGCTAATTTTTCATAATATGGCAAAATAGTTTTAATAAAATCTGTTAATTTGGAAAATAAAAATTCTTTATCACTTTGAAAAAACTCTTTTTTTTGTATAAATGTTGCGAGTTCATTTCTTAAATATTTTCCACACCACGAGAGCATAAATAGCACCTCAAGATTAATAAACTGTCTATCATCAAGTATATCAAACCTTAGAAGTTCTGCAAAACTATTATTTATAATTAAATTTGAATTGATTGATTTTATTATTTTTAAGAGATATTGTTTATCGTCTTGGGTTAATTTTGAAGGCTCCATATACCAAAGTGATAAAAACTTATCCTTATATGGAGAGTTTTCATATATTTTTAGCTGCTCAATTAAAGTAGCTGTCATATTAAAAGTTGCCTTCACGTTACTTTTTTCAACAAGATAAGGCATATCGAAATAATCTTTTATTGCATGTAAAAAAACCCATGGCATAGATATCTCATCGTCTCTTAGATAGGATGGTTGATGCATATGCCAAAAAAAATGTAATTTCATCTTTAATTAATCCATTTACCTATTTTTTGTTTAAACTTAGCTATAATTTTTTCTCCAACCTCTGTTTCAGCGGCTTGGACATATAGATGAATCGTATCGTAATAATCATCTGGAATCATAAGTAGCCAATCTGTTTTATTAAAATAAATTTTAATCCCATCATCATGAGTTATTTTTTCATTTTTAGAATCTTCTAAAAATTTTCTCATAATTGTGCCTTTTTTATCTGCCTTAACATCCAAACGAAAATGATGATAATAAAAACTAGGAATCTCTTCGCGCATAAGCTTTAATGTGACATTGTGATCACAAAGAAGTTGCATTATTTTTAAGGAGCAATAAATAGCATCAGTCTGTAAGCCAAACTCAGTGAAAGAGAACATACCATTAACATCTGCTAAAAGATCAAATTTATTGATAAAGCTTAATTTTTTACCCATAAGCTTGCCTTTTGTTATTTTAAGGTTAATTAATTCATGATCAAGAAAATCTGGTGCCCAAGCTGGTAGATAAACTTTATAATTTTTTTCCTCTTTATTTAGCAGTCTAAGCACGGTAAGGAGTAAACAATGATCTTCTAATACAAAGCCATCTCTACAAACATATTCTGCTTTTTGTCCATTTGGATACATAAAAATACCGAGGTCTAGCTTAAGTGAAGTTACTATTTTAGAGAGTTTGTTCCTAGAGTCTTTTATCTTATCTGAGAGTTGAACTAATTTTTCTTGAGAAGCATAGGCATTTAGCATTATTGCATCAATACCAAAATTATTTAATATCTGAGGATAAATATCTGAGGTCATACCATACATTAAATCAACTACAATACGCGGTTTATTATTGGCATCAAAATTTCCTATCAATCTTTCTACATCCTGCACATATTCACGTTTTGATTTCGTTATATCTGTAATAGAACCAATTTGCGTAGATTCTACACGTCTAAACTGTTCTCTAAAATAGATTCGCTGAACCGCATCTGATATTTTTGAATCTATATGCATACCTTCGCTTGTATAAAAACTAATCTCCGTTTTATATGGGTCTTCTACTGATTGCCTTACATGTATGCCACCTACTACATCGTTATCTGAAAGCAATTTATGACGCATAACATTGGCAGGAACAGCTTTTAAATCGAGTACATTTACTCCGACTGCTAAAACTCCACCAACTACAAATCTTTTTATCATGCCAGATGCCTGATGATAATCACGTGAAATATAAATACTGCTACTTATTGCAAAAATAGATGCGAAAGCTTCAGCTAATTTATCTGCTATTTCGCCTGTTAACTCTAAATTAGCAACACCAATAACCCTGCCTTGATTGAAAATATTTGCTTTAAAGCTATCTCCCCATACAACATTACGACTCACAATTGCTCCCTTTTCTATTTTTTTATTTGGCCAAATTGTTATATCATGGCTTATCTCTACGCCTTGGGCTATCTCTACGCCTTGGGCAATTATAGAACCCTTTTTAATCTCAATTTTATTTTTTATTTTTACATCATTACAGATAACTGATCTGTTTATCTCGCAATCACCTCCAATAGACACATTGCTCCAAATAACACAATCACTTATAATTGTATTATCCATAATAATTACATTATCTGCTATAGAGCTTCTAATAATAGTTACATTTTTACCAATTTTGATATTTTTTGCAATTACAACATTGCCAATAATTGTTAAACTATCTGGCAATTTTTTGGTTAAAGTGTGCAATTTACCATCTTTATATTTAATAAATTCGCCTAAAAATGCAAAATTAATCTTACCATTTAAAATATCACTATGGACATCCCGATAACTTTGTGGATTTCCTACATCTCTCCAATAACCTTCAACTTTGCAGCCCCATAAATCAATCTTATTTTGCATTAAAATAGGAAACAGATCTTTTGAAAAATCATAATCACCAGTTTTTGGAATAAATTTCAATATTTCTGGTTCAATTATATAAATACCAGTATTTATCGTATCACTAAATACTTCTCCCCAACTAGGTTTTTCTAAAAATTTTGTGATTTTGTGATTTTTATTAGTAATAACCACACCAAATTGTAATGGATTTTCAACTGGCGTTAAGGCGATGGTTAATAACGATTTTTTATCTTTATGAAAAGAAATTATATGATTTAAGTTAAAATCTGTAATTAAATCTCCGCTTATTATAATAAAAGATTCATCATTTAATATCTCTCTTGCTTGACCAACAGCACCAGCGGTTCCATAATCAGCATCAGGTAAAATATAAGATATTTTCACACCCCATTTTGCTCCATCTTCAAAATAATCTTTAACAATTTCAGGTTTAAAAAATAGCAAAATAATTATCTCTTTTATACCAACATCTATCACTTTTTTTAAAATAAGCTCTACCATTGGAATATTTATAACATTTAACATAGGCTTTGGTAAAGACGTAGTAAGTGGCTGAATCCTCGTGCCAAATCCCCCTGCCATAATAACTGCTTTCATATATACCCCCTTTTATTTATTAAATAATATTCTAACTATTTCTTGCGTCTCTTTTTGTAATAATGTTAAATGTTCTTTATCTATAAAACTCTCAGCATAAATTTTATATATCTCCTCAGTACCAGATGGACGAAGTGCTACCCAACCATTTTTTGTGACTATTTTTAAGCCGCCTATTTTTGCATCATTGTCAGCTGTTGTCATAATTTTTTGTATCTCTTCACCTGCTAGAGTTGTTTGATAAATATCATCAACGGATAAGTTTTTTAAAATCTCTTTTTGTTTATGTGTGGCTGGTGCATCAATTCTTGCATATATTGGATTACCAAATTTTTTAGTTAGATTTTCATAATAAAGCGCTGGATCTAAGCCTGTTTTTGCTAAAATCTCGACACTTAAGAGAGTCATAATTATCCCATCTTTATCTGTACTCCAAAGCTCTTTATTTTTTCTTAGATAGCTAGCTCCGGCGCTCTCTTCGCCACCAAAAAATATCTCTTTTTTACTCATAGGCCGAACAAACCATTTAAAGCCGACTGGTGTTTGTAAAACTTTAACCCCATTATCTTCGCAAACTTTATCTATCATAGAGCTACTCACTAAGGTTTTACCAACACCTAAAGGTTTAAAATCTCTATTTTTACACAAATAATCAATAGCAACGCAAAGATAATGATTTGGATTTAAAAGTCCACCATATTTCGTTACTATCCCATGTCTATCAAAATCAGTATCATTTCCAAAAGCTATATCAAAGCTATCTTTATGTTCAATTAGTCCAGCCATCGCATAAGGACTTGAGCAATCCATTCTTATTTTGCCATCAATATCTAGATGCATAAATGAAAAAGTAAAATCAGCTCTATTGTGAAAAACTTCCATATTTAGGTCGTATCGTTCTTTAATGGCATCATAATATGCCATTCCGCTCCCGCCCATAGCGTCAGCACCTATTTTGATTTTTGATTTTTGAATTAACTCTATATCTATGATATTTTGCAAATCCTCAACATAAGGAGTTATAAAATCATAAGCAACTAAAAATTTTGATTTTAAGGCTTTGTTTAATGGAATTCTCTTTACATCTTTTAAGCCGTTTTTTAGTATCTCGTTTGCTCTATTTTGTATCTGCTTTGTAATTTGTTCACTTGCAGGTCCGCCATTAGTTGAATTATATTTAAAACCTCCATCACTTGGTGGATTATGCGATGGAGTGATTATAATTCCGTCACTATTTGGATGTGTTAAAATAGCATGCGAAATAACAGGTGTTGGAGTATATTCAAAATTTTTTGCATAATAAACTGTTATCTCATTTGCACACAAAACTTCTAAAGCTGTTTTGTGTGCAGGAGTTGAGAGTGCATGTGTGTCCATGCCAATGAAAAGCATGCTTTGTATCTTTTCTTTTCTATATTCTGCTACTGCTTGAGTAATTGCTAAAATATGTTCTTCATTAAAACTGCCATTGTCTGCACTTCCTCTGTGTCCTGATGTCCCAAAAGAAACATGATTTTCAATATTATCCATATCGGGCGTTATAATATAATAGTTACTTATTAAATCAGCTACATTAATTAAAATATCTTTTGGGGCTAATTTACCAGCTAATTTACTTATTGCCATATTAGCTCCTTTGCTTATTAATTTTAATATCAAGCATCTGTGCAGCCTTAGCTATTGGATAAGATGTTGGTGTTGAGGTTAAAAGTGGATGGGTTGCTACTTGCAAATTTATAAGCGAATAAATAGATACATGATTTTCAATGACAACACCTATAACGTTTATCATCTCGCCTACATCCATACCGCCAATTATCTGTGCACCTATGACGACCCCACTTCTTTTCATGCATATAAGCTTAATCGTTTGTTTTCTTGAATTTGGGAGTTTACTTGGATGTTTATCATCAACTATGACAGTTGCCATTTCAATATCAAGTTCCTCCTTTTGTGCCATCTCTTGCGTTACTCCAGCCGATGCAAAACAAGTATTTCCCATAACAGTTGAGAAAATTGCAATAGTTCCTGAAAAAGTTTTAGAGTACTTAATGCCATATAAAGCACTAATGGCAGTTCTAGCTTCCGCTGCTGCGGTAGAGGCTAACATTATGCCAGTTGTTCTTTTTGTTACAAAATCTCGTTTTTGAGCACAATCTCCAACAGCAAATATATCTTTTTTCGTTGTTCTCATATATTCATCAACATAAATAAAATTATCTCTTAAAGAGATACCTGCATTTTTTGCAAATAGCGTATTTGGTACATACCCAACGGCTATAATTAGTGTATCGCAAGAAATTTCATCACCATCATCTGTTATAATTGACGATACCCTTCCGTTTGTCTCTTTTATCTCTTTTAGATGAGTTTTGTAATGATTGATATCATCTTTTAAAATTATTTTTTCTATTAATTCTTTAAATTCACTATCAAATGCTTTACCTAAAAGCTGTTTGCCAACAAGTGAAATGGCTTTTGTTTTTTCATAAAGCTCAAGTGCTACTTCCAGTCCTATAAATCCAGTTCCAACAATTATAATATTTTGTGCAGATTTTAGATCTTTGTATGTGGCTTTTAACTCTTTTGGATCTTTAGAGATATAATGTACACCTTTTATATTATCATGTGCAACTTTTCTTGGAGTAGAGCCAGTTGCGATAATCAATTTATCATATTTAATTTTTTCGCTAGATGCAAGTATAACGGTTTTAGTGTCATAATTCATTCCTACCGCTACATCAATAAGAAGTTCTATTTTATTTTTTAATGCCATTTCACCACAAGGAACAAAATCATCTTCAAGTGAGTCTAATTTATTACCAAATACATAAGGAATCCCACAAGGCACAACATTTTGCTCGGTACTTTTGACAACTATTACTTTTTTATCAGGATAATAAGCTCTGCACGACATAGAAGAAACCATGCCAGCTGGTCCTCCGCCTATAATTAAAATATCGCACTCTTTCATCGTTTATCCTTTAGTGTCTGTATGTAGTTAGTGCATGCATATAAGAATTTCTCTCAAATACTGTTGGATTATCAGTATGTCTTAAAGAGATGCTTCCTATCATTTGAGAAATTGATTCATACTCTTTTTCTACCATCCAAGTATGAATAAATTCAAGTATTTTTCCTATTTCGCCAACTCCTTTTTGAAATAAAACTGATGCAAAAGAGGTGGCTTTTGCCCCACTCATAAGAGCTTTTAGCACATCTTCGCCGCTATGAATACCAGTATTTGCACATAAATCTATATCTAACTGGTTATATAAAATTGCACACCATCTTAAAGTTTCACTCAAATTTGAAGAAGATGTTAAATGTACTTTTGTAGAAGTTGTTAAATTTTCTAAGTCTATATCAACTAATGCAGGATTATCAAAAATAGTTATTGCATCAATCCCTACATCTTGAAATCGTTTTGCCATGAAGGCTGGGTTTGTAAACACAGAACTCATTTTTAAACTAAGGGGGATTCTTACATGTTTTCTTAAATCTTTTATAGTTTTAATATACATCTCTTCAATTTCTCTTGGACTTAGATTAATATCTGTTGGAACATATGTGATGTTGAGCTCAATTGCATCAACACCCACATCTTGAAGCTTATTTGCATAACTTATCCAACCGCCATCACTTACTCCATTTAAGCTCCCAATTATAGGAATATTGACACTTTTTTTAATACGTGCGATTTCATCAAAGTATTTATCTAATCTGATATGATCAAAATCTTTATCTTGTGGAAAAAACTCCGTTGCTTCAAAGAATGAATTGGTTTTTCTAAATAAAAAATGATCTATTTGATGTATCTCATGATTTATCTGCTCTTCAAAAATTGACTGCAAAACAACAGCGGCTATACCATTATCTTCAAGTCGTTTTATATCGTCAAGGTTACCTGTTAGCAAAGACGCACTTGCAATAAGTGGATTTTTAAGGATAAGCCCTAAATATTTTGTTGTTAAATCTATCATAATAACTCCTCTATTTCATTGAATTATAAGCATCATTTAGCTTGTTGATAGATTTTTTTAATAACTCTATCTCATCACCGCTGCACTCTAAAAGCAATCTTTTTTCTATGCCATTTTTTCCAACAACACAAGGCTGACTAATTGCCACATCCATACATATATCAGCACAATTTTTTATAAGCTTGGTTGAGAGTGTAAAAATTTTTCTTTCATCATAAAGTATAGCTTTTATAATTTTTGCAACTGCAACGCCGATAGCTTGTTTTGTGTAACCTTTTTTATTTATAATTTTATAAGCACGAGTACGCACTTGCGTCATTACGTCATCTTTTATATCATTAAATTCTTGCATATTTTTTAATCTAATTGGACCAACATTTGCAACTGACCATAATACAAATTCACTATCTCCATGCTCACCTACAACAAATGCATGGATATTTTTTCGATTAATCCCTAGTTTTAAACCAAGACTCTCTTTTAATCTCATGGTATCTAGTACCGTTCCGCTACCAAAGACTTTACGACTTTCTCTTTTGGTTGTTTGCAAGGCTATTCTTGTTAGAACATCAACAGGATTTGTTACTATTAAAATATTGGAAGTTAAATCTATCTTGTCTAATTTTAGTATCATCTCTTTAATTATTGATACATTTTTAGACAAAAGGTCTAATCTCGTCTCACCATCTTTTTGTTTTGCACCAATTGTTATGACGATGACCTTACATCCTTTTAAATCTTCAAGATTATTGGTTGCCCCTATAGTAGTGCTACCATTTAAAAATGGTACAGCATCCTCTAAATCATAAACCTCGCCTAATGCTTTATCTAATGTTCTGTTATAAATAATAAGTTCTTTGGCAATATCAAGTAAAACTAACGCATCAGCAATACCAATTCCTACATTTCCAGCGCCTATAATACCTACTTTCATGACTTAGCCTCGTATTCTTGCTCTAAGGTTTTATATCTTAGATATTGAGTTTGTGCTGTATGTCGTGCGGTTTGTAAAAATTTCTTGGCTGAGTCTTTATTCATCCTTTCAACCATTTTAAACCTTATCTCATTGTACATGTAATCTTTTACATCAATTTTTGGGCCTCTATAATCAAGATGCATAGGATTTTTATCGCTATCAATTAACCCTGGATTAAATCTAAAAATAGGCCACAAGCCACTATCTACCGCATTTTTTTGTTGTTGCATGCCATACTTTAGATCATATCCATGTGCAATGCACTGTGAGTATGCTATAATAATTGAAACTCCATCATAAGCTTCAGCTTCGACAAATGCTTTAGTTGTTGCTGTGCTATTTGCACCCATTGCAACTTTTGCAACATATACATTTTCATAAGCTACTGCCATGGCTGCTAAATCTTTAGGGGCAGCACTTTTTCCACCAGAAGCAAATTTTGCAACCGCGCCAGTAGGAGTAGCTTTTGATTGTTGACCACCTGTATTTGAATAAACTTGAGTATCAAGTACCAATATATTAACATTTTTTCCACTAGCTAATACATGATCTAATCCGCCATAGCCTATATCATAAGCCCAGCCATCGCCACCAATAATCCAAACTGATTTTTTAACAAGATACTCACTAACACCTAAAAGTTCTTTTGCTTCATCCAAAGACATTTTTTTTAATTCATTTTCTAATTTTGTAACTCTATGTCTTTGTAAATTTATATCTTGTTCCGTTTTTTGCGTAGCATTTAAAATATCATTAACTAAACTATTTTCAAGCCTATCTTTTAAATTATTTAATAAATTTTTAGCTCTATTTTGGTGATTATCTATTGCAAGCCTAAAACCTAAACCAAATTCACCATTATCTTCAAAAAGTGAGTTTGACCATGCAGGACCTTTGCCTTTTTGATTTTTCTTCCAAGGTGTTGTTGGTAGATTTCCACCATAAATCGAGCTACATCCAGTCGCATTTGCAACTATCATTCTATCACCAAAGAGCTGAGTTGCAAGCTTAATGTAAGGTGTCTCGCCACATCCAGGGCATGCACTGCTAAACTCAAAAAGAGGTTCTAAAAGTTGAGCCTCTTTAGTACTTGTATGTTTTACTCTATCTCTATCTATGGTAGGAAGCGATACAAAAAAGTCCCAAATTTTTGTTCCACTTTCACGTAATGGTAACTGTGGTTTCATATTTATAGCTTTTAAGTTCGTTTGAGATTTATTTTTAGCTGGACATACCTCAACGCATAACGAGCATCCAGTACAATCTTCTACTGAAACTGAGATATTATAAACTTCGTTGTCATTAAACTCTTTACCCTTTACCTTTGCATGTAAAAAACCATTGGGTGCATCAGCTAATAAAGATTTATCAAATATATTAGCACGAATTACAGAGTGCGGACAAACTAAAACACATTCATTACACTGGATGCAGACGTTCGGATCCCATACAGGGACTTCTAGACCAATATTTCTTTTTTCATACTGCGTTGTTCCACTAGGCCAAGTCCCATCTGCTGGAAGCTTTGAAACAGGAATGCTATCTCCTTGATATGCACTAAGTTTACGTGTAATTTCATCTATAAATTTTGTTATATTACCTTTTAAAATTGGTTTTAAAGTGATATTACTATCAATTTGTTTTGAGGCAACATCAACCTTATAAAGATTTTTTAATGTGTCATCAACTGCTTGATAATTCATTGAAACAATCAAGTCGCTTTTTTTACCATAAGTTTTTTGGATCGATTTTTTAATACTTTTTATTGCTTCATCGATTGGTAAAATACCACTAATTGCGAAAAAACATGTCTGCATTATAGTGTTAATACGCCTGCCCATTTTAAGTTTTTTAGCTATCTCATAAGCATCAATAGCATAAAAAACTATATTGTTTTCTTTTATATATTTTTGTACTTTTTTTGGTAATTTATGCCAACTTTCATCTTTTGGATATGGTGTATTTAATAAAAATGTACCACCCTTTCGCAGATATGGCAAAATATCAAATTTTTCTAAAAATACTGCCTGATGAACTGCTAAGAAATTTGCTTTTTGTATAGCATAAGTTGATTTTATCTCTTTTGGCGAAATTCTTACATGTGAAACTGTCATGGAACCCGATTTTTTAGAATCATATACAAAATAACCTTGTGCATATTTGTCTGTATCTGTTCCAATAATCTTTATAGTATTTTTATTCGCACCAACCGTTCCATCTGAACCTAAGCCATAAAACATAGCTTCATATTGATCATCATTTTTTAAAAAGAAATTTTTATCGTAACTAATGGAAGTATGTGTAACATCATCATCAATACCAACTGTAAAATGTTGTTTAGGTGATGAATTGTCAAGTTCATCGTAGATACCTTTTATCATGCTAGGTGTAAACTCTTTTGATGAAAGACCAAATCTTCCTCCCACTATTTTTGGCATATCAAATGGTAGAGTATCTTGATTTTCAAATAATGCGGTTACTACGTCATGATAAAGAGGCTCGCCTAAGCTTCCTGATTCTTTTGTTCTGTCAAGCACTGCAATAGCCCTAACAGTTTTTGGTAGAGTTGCTATAAAATCTTCAACTGCAAAAGGCAAGGAGAGCCTAACTTTAATAACACCAACTTTTTTACCCTGATTTACCAAATATTGTACAGTTTCATCAGCTGCCTGTGCACCTGAGCCCATTAACATAATAACTTTTGTAGCATCTTTTGCTCCAACATAATCAAACAGATGATACGACCTATTTGTTAAAAATGCAAATTTATCCATCTGTTGTTGTAATATTTGTGGTATTTTTTGATAATATTTATTTACTGATTCTCTGGTTTGAAAATATACATCAGGGTTTTGACTTGTTCCTCTTATAAAAGGCCTATCCGGTGTTAAGGCTCTACTTCTATGAGCATTTACAAGCTCTGTATTTATCATTTTTTTAAGTATGTCTTCACTTAACTCTTCTATCTTTGTTATTTCATGAGATGTTCTAAAACCATCAAAAAAGTGTAAAAATGGAATTCTTGATTCAAGAGTAGCAGCTTGGGCAATTAGTGCAAAATCATGAGCTTCTTGCCCACAACCAGATGCCAAAAGTGCAAAACCAGTTTGTCTAACACCCATTACATCTTGATGATCTCCAAAGATAGATAATGCTTGATTTGCTATACTTCTTGCTGCCACGTGAAAAACTGTAGAAGTTAGCTCGCCTGCAATTTTATACATATTTGGAATCATCAAAAGCAGACCTTGTGATGCTGTAAAAGTTGTAGTAAGTGCTCCCGCTTGAAGTGATCCATGAACTGTACCGCTCGCTCCTCCTTCACTTTGCATCTCATAGACCGTTGGTACTTGACCAAAGATATTTTTTTCACCACTAGCACTATAAACATCGCTTAATTCACCCATAGGCGAAGCTGGCGTTATGGGATAAATCGCTATAACTTCGTTTATTTTATGAGCTACTCTTGCTACTGCCTCATTTGCATCTACCGTTATAAATGTTTTTTTCATCCCTCTTACCCCATATAAATGTATTATAATAATTTTTTAGATAATGTTGCTATTTCTAGCTCCTCGTTTGTTGAAACTGTCATAACTTTTAAATTATACATCTTTAGTGATTTACTAATATGTTCTTTAGTTAACAAACTATGTTCTCCGATACCTCCAGTTAAAATAACTCTATCAACATGCCCTAACACCATCATGTAACTACCAATATATTTTATAATTTTGTAAATAAACATCTCAAATGCTAATTTTGCTTTTATGTTGCCCTGATAATACAATTTCTCAATTTCTCGCATATCGCTGATATTGCAAATTCCCTTTAATCCACTTTTTTTATTTAAAATATATTCTATTTCACTATCTTTTAGTCCAAGTTTCTCTTTTATATAAAAAATTAATGAGGCATCAATATCACCACATCTTGTACCCATTATAAGTCCTTCAAGTGGAGTAAAACCCATTGAAGTATCTATACTTTTACCATTTTTTATAGCACATACGCTAGCACCGTTGCCTAAATGAGCAGTGATAAGATTTAATTCATTTAGCTCTTTATTTAACAGTTTTGCTGTTTTTTTTGCGACAAAGCTATGTGATGTTCCATGAAAACCATATCTTTTAATACCAAAATCATCATAATAGTTATATGGCAGTGCGTATCTGCTTGCAATCTCTGGTATGCTTTGGTGAAAAGCTGTATCAAAAACCGCAACTTGAAGAGTATTTGGTGAATGTTCTTTGATAGCTTTTATACCTGCTAAATTTGAAGGATTGTGAAGTGGAGCTAAAGATGAAAGCTTATCAATTTTTTGCATAACATTATCATCAATAATAATTGGATTTCTAAAAAAATCTCCACCATGAACTACCCTATGTCCCACAACCTTTATATCATCAAAAGTTTTAATAATATTTTTAGTAATCAGCTCATCAATTACCTCTTGTACGGCAATTATATGGTTTTTAATCTCCTCTTTTGAGCCTTCATATATCTCTTGTAAATTATCGAAATTAAATATTTTATATTTTATAGATGAACTTCCACTGTTTAATACTAAAATTTTCATACTCTCTCCTGAGCTTGAATTGCAGTAATAGCTATGGTATTTATGATATCATCAATCAAGCAGCCTCTACTTAAATCGTTTATAGGTTTTTTGAGTCCTTGTAAAACTGGGCCAATGGCAACTGCATTTGCACTTCTTTGCACTGCTTTATAAGTATTGTTTCCTGTATTTAAATCTGGAAATATAAATATTGTAGCTTTACCCGCCACTTTAGAATCAGGTAGTTTTTGTTTTGCAACCTTGCTATCAACTGCACTATCATACTGCATGGGACCATCTATTATAATATCCTTTCTTCTTTGTTTTACTATCTTTGTTGCATCTTTTACCTTTTGTACATCCGCCCCACTTCCTGAATTACCAGTAGAATATGAGAGCATGGCAATTATTGGTTTAATTCCAAATTTTTTAGCAGTATCATTTGATGAAATGGCTATGGTGGCTAACTCATCTGCTGTTGGATCTTTATTTATTGCGCAATCTCCAAAAACCAATACTTTTGTATCAAGGGACATAAAAAATATGCTAGAAACTAAAGGCGTTTGCTTATCTGTTTTTATAATTTGAAGTGCCGGCCTTACCGTATCTGCAGTTGTGTGAGTTGCACCACAAACCATACCATCAGCTTGTTCATCTTCTATATACATTGTTGCGAAATAAGTTGGATTTATCTGCATAAGCTCTATAGCATCTTCAAGAGTTACGCCTTTATTTTGTCTTAATTTATAAAATCTATGCGCAAATTTATTTTGCATTTTTAATGATTTTTTATAATTTATAAATATCGCTTTACTAATATCTATACCCAACAAAGTAGCTCTTGCCTTAAATTCTTTTTCATTCCCAATAAAAATAATATCAACAATTTCTCTACTTAGTACCACCTCAGCAGCTTTTAAAACTCTATCATCTAGTTCTGTTAAAACAATCTTTTTTTTATCTTTTTTGGCTATTTCAAAAAGTTTATATTTAAACATAAGTGGAGTAATAGTTACATCATTAAAATTACTAAATTTTTCTAAAAAAAACTTTTTATCGATATATTTTTCTACTTTACCTAAAATTTTTGACAATCTATTTTTATCCATATAAGAGATATTTGGCGATATTTGTTGTAACTGCTTTATGGTATCTATTGTATCAGTTTTTACACTTAAAATTGGTACTTTATAGGTAAATCCATCAATTAAAGTGTCCAGATTTTTCAGGACAATACCACCAGTTAATATAAGTGCTGAGATACTAGCTGAAGTTTTTGATGCAAACATGGCAAGTGCAGATAATATAATATCACTTCTGTCTCCTCCAACTACAATCAACTCATCATCCGTTACATGTAAAATAAAATTATCTACTCCCATGGCAGCTATTTTGATATCTTTGATACCTTTAAAGACATTTGCTTTAACAACTGATTTTGCTTGAAGATACTCTTGTATTTGTATGATATTTAATTCTTCTAGTTCTTTAATTTGTGGCACACAAAATACAGGATATTTTTTTTGTTTAATTTTATCTGTACGGTTTACGATAGTGACTAGATGAGTGTTGTTGGAATTTTTAATATTGTTATAATTAATATTGATTTCATCATTATTTATATAATTCATAAGAGATACCATGGGCGAAGCAAGATTTTTGGCAATTTTTAGATTTATATCTTCTGAAAATAGATTTAATTCATCTTGGCTTATGCCACAAACTAAAATAAAATCATATTGTTTTAAAAGTAAGTTGTATTTAGCTATGATATTGTCTAAAAATGACACCTCGTCTGTTGAGATTAAATCTATAGCTTTTTCTTTTGTACAGCAACACATCTCATCTATATTTATTTTAAGATGGAACATATCTTTTATAAAATTTAACTCTTTTTTATCCGCAACTATTGGGCAAAAATATGCAACTTTTTCATACTTCGCTTTCAACATTTCAAGAAAATATATACTAAATAGCGTAACTCCTGAACTTTTTTGAAGAGGGTATATATACATAGATCTCATGGCAAACCCTTATTAGTGTTTAATATCCAAAACCTCAAAAGCTGGCAAAACTGAGCCTTCAAGCAATTCGAGCGAAGCTCCACCCCCGGTTGAAATAAAACTCATCTTTTCTTGCTCACCCGCTTGATTTATAGCATTTACAGTATCACCACCACCTATAATAGTATAAGCATAACTATTAGCGACACTATGAGCTAGTTCTGTTGTGCCTCTTGAAAATTGTTTAACTTCAAAAATTCCCATCGGTCCGTTCCAAATTATTGTATTTGACATATCAACAACCTCTTTAAATATTTGCAAAGTAGCTGGACCAATATCAACGACAATTGCATCATTTTTAATATCATAAATAGGAGATATTTGTATATTTGTTAGACTTTTCACATTCTCAGTAGTGACTACATCAAAAGGCAGATAAATTTTAACACCGGCTATTTTGGCATCAGCTAATATCTCTTTTGCTTTATCTACATAATCCTTTTCAACCAAAGATGCTTTCATATCTATATCTATCGCTTTTAAAAAGGTATTACTCATAGCACCGCCTATGATAATTCTATCAACTTTTGGTAAAATATTAGTAAGAAGCGTAATTTTTGAAGATACTTTAGCTCCTCCAATTATCAACAAAATGGGTTTTTTAGGATTTAAAAGTGCGTTTGCAAAAGCATCAATCTCTCTTTTTAGTAAAAATCCAGCAACTTTTATTTTTACAAATTGTGCTATTGCGTAAGTTGATGCATGTTTTCTGTGACTTGTTCCAAATGCATCGTTTACATAAATATCTGCAAATTTAGCAAGCTCTTTTGCTAGCTTATTTGAATTTTTTATCTCTCCTGGATAAAATCTTATATTTTCAAATAAAAATACTTGAGAATTATCTGCTTTTAAAATTTCATAAGCATCTTTCGTAAAATCTTCTATAAAAATAATTTTTTCTTTCAGAAGTCGTTCTAATCGTTTCGCTACTGGCGCTAATGAAAAATCTTCATCTCTTTGTTTTGGGCGACCTAGATGTGATATTAAAACTATATATTTAGCCTTTTGGTCTATGCAATAATTAATAGTTCTAAGCGCCTGTATTATTCTAGTATCATCTGTAATGTTGTGATGTCCGTCAAGTGGAACATTAAAGTCAACTCTTATCAAAACTCTTTTACCGCTGATATTGATATCTTTTAAACTCTTAACACTTTGCATAAACTCTATACTACTAGTCATAATAATTCACCTTCTTCTAAAAATCTTTCCTCATTAATCTTTTTTTCATGTGGATAATTATACATGTAATAATAATACTCATGAGCCATCTTGCCAGAATCAAAAGATGGATTTACATCTCGCATAGAATTTTTTATAATTTCTAGCCATTTTTTTGTATTGTCATAATACATAGGAATAATTTTTTTCTCTAAAATATCCATCATGTTTTTATTATCATCATTATCTTGGATATTAATTGGTTTATTGTGATCTGAGGGTATAATAAATGAATTAATACCATCTTGTGCAAATTCAGGAACCCAGCCATCATTTATTGAAAAATTTATAGCGCCATTCATGGCAGCCGTCATTCCACTCGTTCCGCTAGCTTCACGTGTTAATCTTGGGGTATTTAACCAAATATCAGCACCTTTTTTAAGTAACATTGAAAGATTTAATTCATAACCTATCAAAACAGCTACATTATTATATTTCATACTAATGTGAACAAGCTCATTAAAGACATGGATGGAGTCTGTATCAAATGGGTATGGTTTACCTGCCCAAATAATTTGAACTTTCTTTTCTTTTCTTGTAACTAAGTTATGAAATCTTTCGAAATCGCGCGTTAAAAGTCCTGCTCTTTTATATTCTGCAAAACGTCTTGCCCAAACTATTGTTAAAATATCAGGATCAAAGAGTTGTCCTGTTTGATCAGCTACAACATTAAATAAAACTCTCTTTAGATGCTTTTTACGTGCCATCAGCTCATAATCTTCATGTTCATCTAAGGCTTTTAAGAGCGTTTTATCTGTCCAATATCTCCTATTTTGTGCATTTGTGATAGAAATAATCTGACATATATTTTCATAGCCACCCCACATCTTGTTTGCAACCTTTGCATGTAACTTTGAAACGCCATTGGCTCTTTTTGAAAGTCTAAGTGCTGCAATGGTGAGTGAAAAATTATCTTCAGTTATGCCAGTCATGGCAACCATCTCTTCTAAAGTTAAGCCATTAAAAAAACCCATACTGTAAAGTTTATGGATATCGTGTGTTTCATTACCTGCCATCTCTGGAGTATGTGTTGTAAAAACGATATGTTTTTTAAGCTCATTAAGTGTTTTGTATCGCTTATAAAGTTCAAAAGCAAGAGGAATCGCATGACCCTCATTTAGATGATAAATCTCAATATTTTGCTCTAACGCATCTAAAACTTTTACACCGCCAATACCAAGTACTATCTCTTGGGCTATTCTTGTATCTTCATATGCATCATATAGTTTATAAGAGATTGTTCTTGCTAAATAATCATTTTTATCATAATCTGTTGAGAGCAGTATAATGGGAGCTGTTCCAAAAGTATCTGGTTTTAAATAATACGCCTTTACCCAAACAGTATGTGAATTAATGGTAACTGGTACCTCAATATTTAAATTTTCTAAGAAATAATAATGCTTTCTTATAAAATCAATTTTTAAATCTCTATGTTCATCGCGTGATTGATCATAATATCCATAACTCCAGAGCATTCCAACGCCCACAACATTTTGACCCAAATCATGAACACTTCTCATATGTGAGCCTGACAAAAAGCCAAGACCACCAGAGTATATCTTTAATGCCTGATGAATAGCAAATTCCATTGAAAAGTATGCAACTTTTGTTGAATAATCCTCATTAATTTTATATGTATGTAATTCCATGTCGTTTCCTTGAATGGTCTCTTACTTAATAATCTCTTTTATACATTTGTATTAAATTATTATCAATTTTATATTTATGAGATGCGATATAATTTATATCAACAAATTCAAACTTAGAATCTTTATAAACAATAACTTCTTTACATGTAAAGTCTTTAAGTATCCTATCCATTGATTTTTCTATAAATTGACTTGCCATCAACCTATCAAAAACACTTGGATTGCCACCTCTTTGAATATGACCCAAAATCGTTGCTCTAGTCTCCATACCTATCTCATCTTCGAGCCATTTTATCATCTTTTGTGTTAAATTTAAACCCTCAGCCACAACACAAATAACATATCTTCTACCTTGCTTAAGCTCTTTTAAAATTTGTTCTTTTTTGCACTCTAAATCATATGGCATCTCTGGGATAAGGCACAACTCTGCACCAGAAGTAATAGCCGAAACTAAAGCTAAGTATCCACACTCTTTGCCCATAGTCTCCACCACAAAAGCACGCTTAAAAGACGCTGCTGTATCTCTTATGCTGTCAATTGATGCTCTTATAATATTTAATGCCGTATCAACACCTAAGCAATAATCTGTACCATAAATATCATTATCAATAGTTGAAGGGATGCCGACAAATTTTAAATCAAATTCACTACAAAAAATATCCATAGCTCTAAATGAACCATCGCCTCCTAAAACTATAATCTTATCAATTCCTAATTTTACCAAGTTATCGTATGCTTTTTTTCTATACTTACTATCAAAAAACCGCTTGGATCTAGAAGAACCTATAATAGTGCCCCCTAAATGAATAATCCCAGCTACATCTAAAAAACAAGCTTTTTTTATATTATTATCAATCAAGCCTTCTAGGCCATCAAATATAAAATAAGGCACCAAACCTCTAAAGGTAGCACGTTCCACAAAATGCTTAATGGCTGGATTCATACCAGCACAATCACCCCCTGAAGACATAATAGCTATAGACATATCAAACTCCTTGCTTAAAATTATAACCTATAACAAACAATAATTTTATTTACTTTTGCTATAATAGCTAATTAAAACTATTACAAGGAGTATGAGATGAAGCTTAAGTATGGGATGTTTTTATTAATTTCAACTCTTTTTCTTGCAAGTGGATGCTCAAAACTAAGTAAGGTTAGTAATCCCTTACCGTCAAAACATATTTATGTAGATAATATAAAAAAGAGTGTAACCATCTCTTTATTTGCATTAAACAATTACACAGATACGCCTGATGCTGGACTTCGTGCTTCAAATCTTATTTATGGATTACTTCTAGTTAAGGGCTATAATGTTATTTTGCATACTACTTCCGTAAGCTTTAAACTATCAAATGCGATAAAAATTGCTAAAAATGATAAAGCTAATTATCTGATGTATGGAGGGGTGAGCGAATGGAGATATAAAACTGGTATAGATGGCGAACCAGCTGTTAGTTTGCAATGCAGTATGATTGATGTTAAAACATCAAAAATTATCTGGAGCGCAACTGCGTCAAATAATAGTTGGGGTAATGCATCAATAGGCACAACGGCTCAAAAATTGATAATGTCTATGTTAAAAAACTAAATGGCTTATCTTGAGAGATGAGCATACACGTACAAAAGAACAATTAAAATTATTTTCTTTTGCTAAAAAAATGCATGATTATGCTTATAATGAAACTATAATCTTGCTGGCTATCTACTTGATTATAGGCTATGCGATAAATCCTAAAGATATCTGTATTTTAAATACTAAGATACCTTTTCTTATTATGCTATTGTCTATAATAACCCTTTTTCATGGCTTTGAAAGCGGAGTTTTAGCTATTGGCATTATTGCTATAGTTATTTGGTATTTTTATCCAATATTTCAATATAAAGATTTTTTAACTACACTTATAATGATGCTTATTTTTGGCCAATTTAATTATTATTGGACAAGAAGGATATATGAGGCTGAAACAAATTCTAATTATTGTGAAATAAAATTAAATGAATTATCCAAAGCTTTTTATACCCTTAAAATATCTCATGACCAACTAGAAAAAAATTATGTTATTAAACCCATGAGCTTAAGGAACTCTATCAAAATTATACAAGAAGCAAATAAGATAGATAAAAATTATTATATAAACTTTTTAAGACTACTTGATAAAAGTTTTAATGTTAATGTAGCCTCTATTGCTTATAAACAAAACAAAAAAGATCAATTTAAAATGATAAGCATGGCACAAAGTAGTGAAAGCGATCAAGAAGATACAATTTTAAACGATCCTTTAATACAAGAAGTTTTACAAAAAGAAAAACCAGTTTATATTAGTGACAATACTGATAAAAAAAGTAAATATATAGCCGTACTTCCGGCACTGCAAAAAAATACTATTATAGGACTCTTGCTCATACAAAAGATGCCATTTATGTCATTTAATAAAGAAAATTTAACATCAATAGCGATTCTTTTTGAATATTTTTTTAATGAAACAGTAAAGCATAGCGTCTTACTTTTACAATCTTTATTACCCGCTATACATGATAATAATTTTAAATTTGAATATCATCGTTTAAATAATATTTACAAAGCTTATCAAGTTAATTCTGCTACACTTGTACTTAAAATAGATGATAGGCTTTTAATGGAACGCTTATATTCTAAAATAGTGAAAATATTGCGCTCACTTGATATGGTTACGTTTATTAAGTATAATAAACTAAATTATATTATTTTACTTTTCCCATTTGCAGATAATTCTGTATGCACAGGTTTTATAAATAGACTAATAGGAAATTTTAAAGATATTAAAGAAGATGATTTTGAATACATGATATTTGATTTTTCAAAAGTAGACCTTTTACAGCAATATATAAGTATTGATCATGAGCGATAAAATTATTTTATATTATCTGTTTGGCTATATTGGCATAAGTTTAATTATTACTCTTTTGTTAACCATATATCTACAAAAAAAATTTCTAAATTCGGCAAAAAAAATCTTTATATTTATGCTACTATTAAATATATCTATACCAATTATAGGTTATTTTTTTTCTGTATGGATCTCTTATTACATGATTCATGTAAAACATAAAAAAGCTATAAAAGATATTAATATTATCGATCTTGAAGAATTTGGACGATATTTTCTTAAAATACAGCGTATTTTTGGAGAGGGCTCAATGCTAGAGCTTATGCAAAATGATTATGCTCCCACATCTTTAAAAATTAAAGCCCTAGTTGCAATGTCAGAAAATATCTCAAAAAATAATATCAGCATCATAAAACAAACTTTATCAAATAGTGATGATGAAATTAGATTGTATAGCTTTGCTATTATTGATAAACTTGAAAAAAATCTAAATAAGCAGATTCATCACAATATGGACGCCCTGCATAAAACAAAAAACAAAGCTCTTAAAACAAAAATTGCAACACAACTAGCATATCTGTATTGGGATATGATTTATTATGAACTATCAGACAAATCACTACAAACATACCTTTTTAATCAAGTTGAAAAATATATCAATATAGCACTACAAAATGATAAATATGATATTAAATTGCATGTATTATTAGGAAGAGTCTATATGATACAAAAAAAATTTGATAGAGCTGCCACAGAGTTTGCATTCGTTCATGAAGTAAATCCACAAGGAAATGACTATAATATGCCCTATTTAGCGGAAATAGAGTTTAATTTGGGCGCATACCACATAACCAAAGCCATTATGACACAAATTAAAAGTTTTAATAACAACAGTACACTTTATCCAATTGTTGAACAATGGAGTGGTGTTTAAACATGAGTGAATATATCCGTTATAGTAAAGAGGTTGATGTTATGCTTTTAGCTGAAGGGACATATCCTTATGTCAGAGGTGGAGTCTCTTCTTGGATTTCTCAACTAATTATTGGATTAAGTGATATAAAATTTGGTATCTGTTTTATTGGTTCCAAAAAAAGTGAGTACGGAGAGATTAGATATGATTTGCCAAATAATTTAGTACATCTTGAAATTAATTATATTTTTAACGATGATACCATAAATAGCTCTAAAGCCATTAGAGGAAAAAAATATGCTTTTGAAACTATTTACAAATTACACAATTCTTTTAAATTAAAAGAACAAAATATACCAAATGCAATTAAAAATATAGATTTTTTTATAAAAGATATCACATTTAAAGATTTTTTGCATTCCAAATTATCTTGGGAATATATTAATAAAAAATATCAAGAAAACTGTCCAGATTTACCATTTATAGATTATTTTTGGACTCTTAGAAATATCCATAGACCTATTTGGACTTTAGCAAAAATTGTAAAAAAACTTCCAAAAACTAAACTTTTTCACTCTCCATCAACAGGATATGCTGGTTTTTTAGGAATGCTAGCTTCATACAATGCAGATACCCCTTTTATACTAACTGAACACGGTATCTATACTCGTGAGAGAAAAATCGATATGCTAAAAGCAGATTGGATTAAATTTCAAAAATCAAATCTATTAAAACAGCCAGAAGAGCTTAACTACATAAAACAAATGTGGGTAAATTTTTTTATAAAAATAGGTGAGTTTGCATATGATCGTGCAGAGCTTATACTCTCTTTATACCCTGGTGCTCAAAAAATACAAATTCAACTTGGTGCAAAAAAAGAAAAAACACAAGTTGTTCCAAATGGTGTTGATGTTGATAGCCTAAGACAAACAATAACAACAAGACAAGACCCACCACAACCTGTTATAACGTTAATTGGTAGAGTTGTCCCCATTAAAGATATAAAAACTTTTATACGAGCTATTAAAATCACAAACGAAAAGATACAAAATCTTGAAGCTTGGATAGTTGGTCCAACAGAAGAAGATGAGGAGTATTTTCAAGAATGCAAGCAGATGACCGAGTCGCTTGGATTAGACAATACTATCAAGTTTTTAGGATTTCAAAATATAAAAGAGATACTTCCAAAATCTGCTATACAAACACTTACATCGATTAGCGAAGGAATGCCGCTTGTTATTTTAGAAGGTTTTGCTGCTGGTGTTCCTTGTGTTGCAACCAATGTTGGAAGTTGCGAAGATTTAATATACGGCGCACTAGATAATGCAGATATTGAGCTTGGAGCTGCTGGAGCAATTACAAATATAGCGTCTCCTCTCGAATTAGCTAAACAATATATATACTTTCTCTCAGATTTTCAAGCTTGGAAAAAAGCACAAAAGATTGCTTTAGAGCGAGTAGAACGTTATTATAGAGAAGATTTATTTTTAAAAAAATATCGTGATATATATTTTGATTTTATGAAAAGGGAGACATAATGGCTGGAATTGGTTTTGAATTAAGAAAAATCTTAAAAAACAACAGCCTTATCTCTTTAACAAAAGTATATGGCTACTCCGCTATTTTAAGCTCTGGTCCATGGGTTATTTCTATTATTGCTATTATCATTGTTGGTTTTATTGGGCTTGCAACTAGAGGAGCGGGAAGTGATGTGGCAAGATTTCAAATAGTTATAACTTATGCCATAGCTCTAGCATCTAGCTTGATAATTACAGGAATATTGCAACTACCGTTTACCAGATATGTCGCTGATTTAATATTTAATGATAGAGAAGATGAGATATTGCCATCATATTTTGGTGCTATTTTCATCTCTTGGCTTTTTGGTTTGCCATTTATTATATTACTTGTACATTATATTTTTAAAACACAAAGCTTCTTTTTTTTAGTAGGTGTGGTTGCCACATTTTTAGTACTTTGTGGTATTTGGATATCAGGTGTTTTGGCATCAAGTTTAAAATATTATCGCGGTGTTGTATGGTCATATTTCTTTTCATACCTGTTTATTATAATATTTTCATATTTTTTTGGTGATACAATTACAGAGCTTATTTTTATTTTTTTTATAGGAAATGCTATTTTATTTATTATTTTAGCTTCTCTTATTATTAAATCATATGATTCAAATATATTTATAAAGTTAGATTTCTTTTTTGCGCCAAATTTTTACTGGTCGCTTGCCATTGCTGGACTTGCTTATAATCTTGGTGCTTGGATAGATAAATTTATATTTTGGTATAACCCATTAACTGGACATGCCGTTCTTGGAGGATTACATGCTTCGCTTGTTTATGACATGCCTATCTTTTTAGCATATCTGTCAATTTTACCAGGTATGGCGGTATTTTTTTATCGCCTTGAATCTGATTTTGCGCAAAAATATGATCTGTTTTATGACGCTGTTAGAAATGGTGGCACACTTAATATCATTAAAGAGTATAAAAATCAAATTGCCATGGTTGTACGTCAGGCAATACAAGAAATTTTAGTTATACAAGCAATATTAGACATCATTTTATTTTTATTAGCACCAAAATTATTTGAGATACTTAATATCTCACAACTATACCTCGGATTATTATATATTCTGACAATTGGGGCAATGTTACAAATTAGTTTTATGTCAGTTTTGGCTATACTTTATTATTTAGATAAAAAAATGCCCGCTATGTGGCTTAGTATCGCCTTTTTTGTTACTAATGGAATTTTTACATATATCTCCATATATATGGGACCAGCCATGTATGGATATGGATATACCATCTCATTGTTAGTTGTTTTTATTGCAAGTCTTATTGTATTAAAAAACCAAATAGAAGGGTTAGATTATGAAACATTTATGTTGCAATAAAATAATTATTTTAATATTGATTTTAATAAGTTCATTATATGGTTCTTTAAGAGATAAAAGTGCGATTATCTATTATGGTAAAAATATCTCCTATACTTTAGTTGGCATCCATAATTATATAATCGTTGAACCAACTAATATAGTTACTTATAAGCACGGTTTCTCCGTGTATAAAAATAAGATATATGCTTATGTTAGTATTGGCGAAGTCGATACAAGCTCATCTGAGTATAAAATGATAAACAAAAAATGGATTATAGGAGATGATAAAGCATGGCACAGTAAAATTTTAAATATTACAAATAAAAATTATCAAAAATTTCTTTTTACTAAAATAATACAACCACAGATAAAAAGAGGGTTTAAAAATTTCTTCTTTGATACTCTTGATTCTTATCAATCTGTAGATAAAACAATAAAAGCCGAAAAAAAAAGTCAAGATGCTTTAGCTAATTTTATTAACAAATTTCATAAGCGTTATCCTATGTCAAAACTAATAGTAAATCGTGGGTTTAATATAATAGATAAGATTCACAGCTCAATAAATGCCGTACTTTTTGAATCATACTACAGAGGTTTTAATTCTAAAAAATATACAATAGTTTCAAAAAAAAATAGATTATGGTTAGATGAATATATAAATAAAATAAAATCCTATCATCTACCAATAATAGATGTGGAATATCTACCGCAAAATAAGATAAATTTAGCCAAAAAGCTTGTTAAAAAGGTTGAGACAAAAGGCATGATACCTTATGTGACAAATAGTAATTTAGATAATTATGGTATATCGTCTGAAAATGCTATTAAGCGTAAGATCTTAGTGTTAATTGATCAAAATATGGAATATAGATTTAACAGTGGGGCACATAGAGATGGCGCTATGCCACTAGAATACCTAGGCTACATTCAAAAACTACACGATATTAACCATGGGTTACCAAAACTATCTACTTTAAACCAATATGCAGGTGTTATCGTGTGGTTAAAAAACAGTTATAAACATCCAAGAAAATTTATTCACTGGCTGCTTCGCGTAAAAAAGATGGGTATTAAAATTGTTTTTGCAAGTAATTTCGGTTTTGCCACAACTAATATCTTTTTAAAACCTTTTAATATCAAAGTCGTGCAGGGCTCACAAAGCTATACAAACAGATATAAAATAACGTACCAAAGTAAAATGGTAGGATTTGAGATGCCTCCATCGCTAGATACAAGCAGTTTGTATCTTCAACCAAGCCATGCAACAGCTCTCTTAACATATAAGGACAAACAGAGCCTCAGTACAACTCCAGTAGCAATTACTACTTGGGGAGGATACGCTATAGGGGATTCTTTTATTACCGACATTAATTTACAAGATATTTGGATCGTTAATCCATTTAAATTTTTTGCACAAGCTCTTAGATTAAAACCTCTTTTGATTCCTGATGTGACAACAGAAAATGGAGATAGGTTGTATTTTTCACATGAAGATGGGGATGGCAGCATGAACAGGGTTGAATGGAATCCAAAACTTTTTTCAATATATATAATATATAAAGATATACTAAAAAAATATAAATTACCATTTTCTATCTCCGTTATTGGAGCCGAGATAGATAAAAATGGACTCTATCCAAAAGAATCAAAAAGATTACGTTTTATTGCAAAAGAAATTTATGCTCTACCAAATGTTGAGCCAGCAACACATACATTTTCTCATCCATTTTTTTGGGAAAAAATCAAAAATGGTAATCTTAGTCCAAAATATCGTTTAGCCCCAAAGGGATATAAATTTTCATTAAAATATGAAATATTAGGACAAATCAAAGATATAAATGAACATCTTATACCATTAAATAAAAAAAGATGCCACATGCTTTTTTGGAGTGGAGATTGCCGCCCATCTGTAAAAGTTTTAAAATTTGTTTATAAACATAAAATCCTAAACATAAATGGTGGTGGTGCAACTGCAACAAATTTAAATCCATGGTTATCAAATGTACCGTCTTTAGGCCTAGATAAAGATGGTTTTTATCAAATATATACAGGTGAAGAAAATGAAGATATTTATACCAATTTATGGAATGGTCCATTTTGGGGACTTAAAAAAGTTATACAAACTTTTAATTTAACCAATTCACCTCGTCGTCTTAAGCCAATTGATGTATATTTTCACTTTTATTCCGGCTCTAAGCGGGCATCATTAAATGCTTTAAAATATATCTATGATTGGGTTCTTAAGCAAAAAGATATAATGCCAATTTTTACCTCTGCTTTTATACCAAAAGTCATGGATTTTTACACGGTAAGTATTGCGAACAATAAAAACCACTGGTTATTTTGTGGTATGAAATCTTTACATACAGTACGCATTGAAAAACAAAATGCTTTTGTGGATTTTAATTCTTCAAAAGGAGTGGTTGGAATAACACATTTCCAAAAGCATACATATATTAGCCTCGATAATAACCAAACGCAATATATCACAACAAGTAAAAAATATAATCCAAACAACCCTTACATCATAAATGCAAATGCAAGGCTAAATTATTTTAAAGTAAATAAAAATAAAACCATGTTTAAATTTCAAGCAGATGTTACTCTTAAAATCAGGCTTTTTGTACCAGATATCTGTACTTTACATGTGTATCCAAATGGATATAAATTAACAAAAAAGAGTCATAATATAGTTTTTTTAACTTATAAAAATATAAAAAATGCAGATATAAATGTTACATGCAAACAAAACAAATAAATACGTAATAACCTATAAAGAGATAGGATTATTCTTTATAATTTTTAGTATTGTATTATTCGTTTTATATCCCAAAAAGATGTTACTACAAAATATAATGTTAAAGCAGACAAATTATAACTTAGGTGTAATATATCTAAAAAATATGCTTCATAAAAATCCAAATAATGAACAGATTATGCTAGATTTGGTAAAACTAGGTCTTAGATCTAATAATCAAAAGGTTATATTCTTTTATTTAAAAAAACTAAAAGATAGTAAGTCTAAAGAGATACAAAAAGAGGTATATTTTTTAAATTATAAATTTATAAAAGAGATATATTTTCAAAAACATAATAATGCCTATAAAAAACGACAAACTATGCAAAAATTAAGAAATCTGTTTTCATATATTTTAAAACATAATTTTTACAGTAATAAAAATATAAACAAGTGGTACAACGAGGCTATCTTTTTAAAAAAATTTAATAGTGCTTATTTTTTACTTCAAAAAACGCTACAAACAAATCCTAATAATATAAAAAATATCGCAGCTCTTTTTTATCTGTCTTTAAGATTACATTACAAAAAGGATACTATGAGATATCTTCATATATTACAAAAAAAAGATATACGAAAACGTCAAAAATGGTTAATGGATGAATATTATGTATTGATGGATATTAAAGATTATAGACAAGTGGCACTTTTTTTAAATACTCGTGCTAAAAATTCTATTTTTTGGAGAAAAAGATTGGCAGCTTTTTATTTTAATGAAAAAGAGTATGCTAAGTCATCAAATCAATATATAAGGCTTTTTAACAAATCCATAAATTATAACAATAAAAAAAAATTCTTTTTAAAAGCTATATATGCCCTAAGGGCTGGAGATTTAATAAAAAAAGCATCTAGCCTCGCACATAAATATCAACCATATTTTCTAAATGATATTAAAATAAGAATATATTTATTAAAGCTATATATATCGACCAATAGCTTGCATAAGGCAGCTTTATTGTCTAAAAAAATATTAAAATTAAAAGGAAATAAGCTTTGATTCGTATTATAATCTTAATTCTTTTTTTAAATATAGCAATTTTTGCTAAACACAACAGTATATCAACAAATTACATACAGACGGAATTAAGATTAATGCTTAAATCTTTTTTGTTTATTAATGATGTTAAAGATGCCTATAAAACCGCAAAATTAGGATACAAGTTAAATCCAAGTTCATATTTTTGGAACAAGCAGATGGCAAAACTCGCACTTTGGAACTCTAAAACCACTCAAGCATTAAAATATCTTATATTTTTATATAAATATACAGATGATAAAACAATTAGAGATAAAATTATTAACTATGCGATAAATGATTATCAATATGATTTAGCAAAGAAATATGTGTTGCAACAGGCCTTGCAAAATCCAATAAATAAAAATATCAACACACTCATTTATATCTATAATCTTATAGGTGTCCCACAAAAAGCTGCAGTAATACTGTTATCACAATATCATAAAAATCCAAAACGAGCCATGCTCCTTACAAAAGCATTACAAATATATCTAAATATGGGTGAGTTAAAAAAAGCGAAAAGGATAATAAGCATTATGATACAAAAGAGACTGTATAGTATTAAAAATACAAAACAGATAGCTTTTTATTTTTATCTTATGCGAAAACCAGCAACGGCCTATAAATATATCTTATTGGCAAAATCAAAAGCAACAAAAAAAGATATCTCATATTATAAGTTAATAAGTGACTTAGGATGGTATGAACAAGATTATATTACAGCCGCAAAAGCATCAAAAATTATCATGCAAAATGGTAAAGCACGTCTTAGTGATTATGTCCGCGTTGCACGTATATATCAACGTACAAATCCAAAACTAGCCACTCTTGCACTTTTAGATGCATATAAAAAATACAAATTATCATGGCTATTTTATAGCTATGCCTATCATGCTATGCACTTAAAAGATTATAAACAGATAAAAAAACTAATTTTACAAATAGATAAAACAAACTCTTCTTTAAAAAAAGATGCAAATTTTTGGCTGATAAAAGCTGATGTATATATCTATTTTCACCAAATAAAATTAGCAAAATTAGCACTAAATACCGCACGTAGATTAAATAAAAATAATCTTGAAGTAAATTTAATGATCATCTCTTTTTATACGACCAATCATCTAAATAATGAATTAATAGGCTTTTTAAAAGAGTTATCAGAAGAAAAATCTCTCTCACCTAGATACTATTTGCCGATGGCATCTGCATATTTTTATCTTCAAAATGTAAATCGTGCAGTTTTTTATATGCAAAAAGTAATGAAACCACATGCTATTGACTTTAAATTCTTGCAAGCATATATTTACCAATCTCAAAATAATATTTCTGCTTTTAATAAACTCATGAGAAGTATTGTAAAAGAACTAGATACAAAAAATCCAAATATTAAAAAAACAGATAAGTTTTACAATAATTATCTCAGTGCTGCTATGTACACACAGCCAGCATCACAATTTTTAGCAAATCTAAAAACTGCTAAAAAATACCTTACCAAGGAACATTATCGTCTTATAGCCTACTCTTATGCTATTAAAAATCATGCTTATGAGCAAAGCCACGAGATTATAAATAAGGATAAAAATCCGCCATTATGGATGCTTTTTAGTGATGCTATATTATTTGATAATCATACACAAATACAAAATTTACTTCATTTAGATTTAACAAGTCTGCCAATTCTTGATGCCTCTAGTGCATCACACAAAGATGGACAATTTTCACTTTCACAATCGCTTGCTTTTAAAGCATTAGATAAAAATAGTCACTCTGCTAGTGCCTATACTTGGCATCTTGATCTATCAAGAAATGAAGCGGGTAAATTCTATGCAAAAGCATCTTATTATGATAGAGACCCTTTAATACAAAAATATATTAAATTAAAGAACAAAACATATATAGCTAAAGGCTGGTATCTGCTTAGTAGCTTTAGTTACTTTAAAAATAGCTTGACTAATGAAAATACTTTCTACAATATCCCATCTAATACACTACAAATGGCAGTAGGTATGAAAAAAATATATAACAGAGGATATACGCGGTTTTATGTTGGATATAAAAATTCAGTACGTGGCTATAATTACTACTCAATTGATACTTCTTATAAGATAAATCCGAGATTAACAGTAAATATAGGTTATGCAAAAAATAAAACCGCAAATGAAACAATAGCACTGCTTCTTACTGGTAAAAAAGATAGTGTAAATCTTGGATTTACCTTTAATATTTTAAATTCTACTGCCATAAACTTTTTATATCAAAAGAATTATTATACTTCTAGCGATAATGCATACTTAGGTAAAGGGAGATATCTGCGTATTGATTTAACAAGACAATTAAGAGTAGGATATCCAAATATGAGCATTGATGCTTTTTATGATAACGGAGTGTACAAACAAGCAAATAGATACGGTGGTGATGCACAAAGAATCGTACATGCTAAAAATGATATTCTCTTAAATAATTTTTATGATATTGGAATGATATTTAATTATGGCTTGATAAACTATACAAGTTATACAAGAGCATGGCGTCCATATTTTTCCGTAGGTACATATTATAATGCTCAAGCCAACAATCTAAACTATACCGCAAGTGCTGGATATGGTGGAATGGCATTTCATCAAGATCATTTAGTAATAGGTGTATCATATCAGCAATCATTAAATGGAGTAACTGGCAATATTTTTAAAATATTTTTAAAATATCACTTTTTACATGCAAAACCTTAATCGGTTACAAAGCGTTGCAATTTATCATCTAATGCGGTAGCAACCTCTAAAAGATTAGTTGACATTCCGCTTATATTTTGCACATGCTTTAAGTTACTATTTGAAGCTTTATCTATCTCCACTACTTCATTTATAATATCTTTTGTTTCATTGGCAACGATTGAGATATTATCTATTGAGGTATTTACACTTTGACTCATCTCTTGCATAATTTTGTTCATATCTTCTATACTTACGCCTACGTGATTTATCTGTTGCGATATTTGATTTAATGAAATAATACTTTTATTCATTTCATCACTAGCATCAACTATTCCTTGAACTATAATACTTGTTGTGCCATTTATATCATTTAAACTTTTTTGTGTTCTCTCCGCTAATTTTCTCACTTCGTCTGCAACAACAGCAAAGCCACGTCCATGTTCACCCGCACGTGCAGCCTCAATAGCAGCATTTAGTGCAAGCAGGTTAGTTTGTTCTGCAATCTCTGAGATAATTATTAAAACATCTTTTACCTGTTGTGTATTTTGAGTTAGGTTTGATAATTTTTCTGCTAGCTCTTTTTGTTGAATAATATTGCTTTCATTTGAATCAATCATTACTTTTGTTTCATGATTTACGTCTATTATCTGTTTTTCAACATTTACAATATTTTTACCACTTTTTTTCGCATCTTGTATCGAATTTTCAAGATGGACACCTACTAATATCCCTTTTTTTTGTGCTTTTTGTAATCTATTTTGCTCTTTTTGTACTTCTTTACTTACCATGTCTGAACTATTTTTTATAGATATTGAGAGTTCTCTATTATCCTTTGAACCGCTTTTTGCCTCAGATAATACATCTGCAATATCACTAAAAAAATAGGATATATCTGATACAGCAATTCCAACATCATCACGAGTTGTAAGAGCAATCTCTTTTTTTAAATTATTTTTATCCTTTGAAAAGACATCTATTATAAAACCAATCGGTTTTGTAGTTTGATTAATTACCATGATAATATTTATAAGTGATATGATGATAGCAATAACACCAGCCATAATATTCATCATAGCTATATTTTCTACACTCAAAGGTCTATAATATTTTGTTAAAGAGATATTAAATGCAACAAAAAAGATTATAAGTCCTATCATCGTACTTAATATCACTAAGAGCATTTTACTTTTTAATGATATAAATCTATATTGATCATTTAATGGTATATCTTTGGTCCACTCTTCAACTGTCATAATAAATTTTATAATATATGGCATTGAAAATAATAGTGGATATGAAATTGCAAGCGTAAGTGACAGCATCGTCATATCAAATGTTGCAAAAGATTGTGTACCAGTTACAATTAAAGCACCTGAAATACAATAAATTAATGCACCTATAAAAATGGCTTTTGGTAAAGAGTTTATTGCTTTTAAGAGTTTTATATCATCATATTGATGAGAGTTAATATTTCTTTTAATCTTTGATAGTTTTTTATAAAAATATATAAATGCTATAGTAGTACTAATTATCATAAAAAGTATCATAGATGGCGAAATAATAATTTCGAGAAGTTGATTAAATGATATTGTTTTGGTCGAAAAGATTATAACAAGCCAAGCCATCGGTGGAACCATAAATGAGATAAGGAAAAAAATTAAAAGACGTTTTTTATAATTCATGCTTAATATCCATAATTTTTAAATTAATAAATATTATATCATAATTTTACAAAATAAATTATCTGCCCATAAAAAGGGCAAATTATTATAATCTAGATTCGTATCGTCTCATCATATAAAGACGTTTAAGCATCTTTTTACGAGCACTAATTTTGTCTTTTTTACGTTTTTCTGTCATCGTTTCATGAAAACGACGAGCGCGAGCTTCTGTGACAATCAAGTTTCTATCTGTTTGTTTTTTAAAGCGTCTGTAAGCAGCATCAAAATTATCATCATGACGTAGCATAATACCAGGCATTTACATCACCCACTTTCTGTTAAAATTTAGGGTGAAATTATAGCGTAATTTATCTTCGTTTTTGTTTTTTATGAAAACATTTTTGACAAATTGTATATTTTAAGTTTGTGGGCAATGCTTTTTTGCATATTTTGCATAACGAGATAAAATGATTTCTTCGTAAAGATTTTTCAATATATCTATTTAAAACATCTCTAAAATATTTAGCATTTTTAGTATCAATAAAATATTGCTCAAACCTGTAACTAAGCCATAAATAAAGAGTTATCTCTTTAACTCTATCTTCTACTTTTAACAGATCATGTATACTAAGAGCATATTTGTCTATTATTTGTGGAGATGTGTAAAAAATAGGTGATTTTTGCTCTATCTTGCTTATATACCTTTTAAATGATGTTATGATATATGGTGATTTCAAAGTAAGCGGTGCGCATGCAAGCTGATATTTTGTTGTGATATCCAAATTATATTCATCTACAATTTTTGCAGCTTCGAGCATCTCTTCAATATTATTTACATAAAAAGGACCATTAAATTTCATATTAGTGGCAAAAAATTTCAAGATTTCTGTAAGTGATTTTTCATCTAAAATTGAGCCAACTAGTTTAATATGATCCAAATTTGCCATAACTTTAAAAGGCACTTGAATATCTTTTGTTGTCGCATTCAACTCCTTATCTATTATTTTTAAACAATCATCTGTAAATGCACCAATATATCCAATCTCATGCATTCCATATCGCCCAGCACGTCCAGCTATTTGCTGAATTTCTAAAGGTGACAACAAACGATTACTTTGTCCATCAAATTTTGTAATTGCTGAAAAAAATATAGTTTTAATTGGTAGATTCAACCCCATAGCTATCGCATCAGTTGCGATTAAAATATCTGTTTCTTTTTCTCTAAAACGTCTCGCCTCTTCACGTCTAACCTCTGGAGAAAGATTGCCATAAATCACACTTACTTTATAATTTTTTGAAAATTTTTGCTTTAATTGTAAAACATCTTTTCTAGAAAAGGCAACAATAGCACTACCTGTTTTTATTTTAGATGTAGCGGTTGCGGTTTTTAATAATTTCAGTGGATTTTTTCGTTTAAATTCTACAATTGTCAGTTTTTCATCCAAATATCTAGCTAACTCTTTAATAGCTTTAAGAGCATTTGGCGAACCTGTCATAATTATTTTTTTAGCTGGTGCACCAATTATAGCATTTGCCCAAGCCCACCCTCTGTTTCTATCTTCAATCATCTGCACCTCATCTATCACACAAACATCGACGTCAACGTCAAAATTTAACATCTCAATTGTTGAACTTATATGCGTTGCTTCTTCATTTAAAATCTGCTCCTCTCCCGTTATTAAAGATGCTTGCAAATCATGTGCTATAAGATTTTCATAACCCTCAAGCGCAAGCAATCTAAGAGGTGCGAGATAATAACCCGTATCAGCTTTTTTTAACATTTGCATAGCCTGATACGTTTTACCACTATTTGTTGGTCCAACATGAAAGATAAGCTCGCGCTTTAAATTTCTTGCTACTGCAAAAAGATCTTTAAACTCCCTAATTGTTCTAGCTAAAAGCACTTGACGTTGCTTCTTTTGAAGCTGTTGTTGGATTGATTTATTAAAAGAATATATAACTTTACGCTCTATTTTTGGTGTAATATCTAACGAATCATGTAAATAATCAAACAATATTTGCTGTACTTTTTCTTTAACTTCATCTTGATTCCACTTTAAGAGTGAAGCATTATTTATACATTGTGCTACTAAATTATCTAACTGCTCTATAAAGTATTTCTCTTGCTCTCTTTTGGTTTTTCGTATATCTACTAAAATATTAAGTTTTTCGCCATCATATATTTTTTTTAAAAGTTTTGATAAATTTATTGAAATATATATTTTATGTTTTATCTCTTTATTTAAGAGATAAAACATCGTATCAACAGATATTAAAATCTCATCTTTAGTTACAAGCACATCAAATATCTCAGCCTCACGAGATAAAATATTTTTTAAAACCTCTTTACTAATTAAAGGTAGTTTTAAATCATCAGTTGGTAATGCTTGTTTTAAAATTTTAACTATCTCATTAATGTTTAAGTAAGGATGTGGCTGTTTTAGTTTTTTTAAAAAAGTATTTATTTCTAATTGTGATTTTAGTGATTTTAGTGATTTTAGTTTTGAGATATTTTGTATTATCTCCTCATCACTACCTTGATATAATTCATCAAGATTTAATATTTTTGTTTTTAAAACTACTATTTTTTTAAAGTTATGATTGCAATACTTTACATGTAAAGAGGCGTTAAATTCGAACATGTCATCAAGATTAAAAGCACCGTCAAGCCTTTTAGCAATATCTGCTTTTTTCTTTTCAAATCGTAAATATTTCAATTTTGATTCTACTTTTGCGTAAGTTATTTTTCGTGTGCGAATATTTAAAAAGATGGTAAAAAGCTCGGCTCGTTCATCTGACGTCATATCGCTAAATTCCTCAAACAAAGATATTAAAATTTGCTTTTTTTCAAACGTCTGCTCTTTTGGCAATATTGATGGATAGATTTTTTTATTTGCTATAAAAAAGGCTAAGATATCAGATCTTATAGATAAGTTTGCAGTTGAATAAAGCTGGCGTAATGCTCTTACAAGATTAGCTTTTTTAAGCTCTATATCATAAAGACCAATCGCTTGTGAGAGTTCTATTAACACTCGTTCATCAACTCTACTAATACCCACATCAAAGGGATCAGAACCAAAGAAATTACGTATCTTGATATTTGTCTTAGTTGCTTTTTTATTTTTTTTTGCCATATTAAACTCTTTTTATTTTTTTAAAATCATAAATATCCAGCCACCTTATTTGCTAAAAAGATAAACAATCAAGGTTATAAACACCAAAACCGTTACAGTTTTTGTTAAGCATTAATCAAGGTAATTGTTTTATTATCAATTTTTTCTTTAAAGCTCATTTTAGCGATAAAAAGACAAGTAAGAGGGGATAACAGAATTCATGGCGCAATTATAACCTCTTTGCCATACATTAAAATATTTATTGGATATAATAATGCAAAAAGATAATAATAAATGCAAAAATTAAATCACAATAGCGTAGTTATATCAACTCTTAAAAATTCATTTATATTTAAAAATATGTCAGAAAATGTTTTAATAGATATCTCACATAATTTTACACAATGTTTTTATAAAAAAAATGAGATAATTGGTATATCAGAGATTGATAAATATGTTTTTATAATAATAAAAGGTCGTGTTAAAATGATGCAAACAGATATAAAAGATGGTAGAATCGTCACTTTGTTTTTATATACCAAAGGGGATATCTTTGATATTTTACCTTTGCTTGATGGCAAAGAACATAATGTACAATTCAAAGCCATTGATAACATCTCTTTGCTTAAGGTTCCTATTATCATAGTAAGGCAATGGATTAAACAATATCCTAATTTTAATGTTGCCTTTTTGCCATATCTTGGACAAAAAATGAGAGAATTAGAAAATCTTAGTGAAACATTAGTATTTTACGATACAAAAACGAGATTAGCTGAACTTATACTAAAACATACAATGCCAAAACAGCAAGATAATAATGATAATAATGATTCTGGTTATGTACTTAAGTTAATCAGCGATCTCTCTCATGAGACTATTGCTGAGATGATAGGCTCAGTACGCTCTGTTGTAACAACACAATTAAATGAATTAAAAAAAAATGGAGTACTAAGTTATAAAAAAAGAAATCTTATAGTAGAAAACTTAGAAAAACTTAAAAAAAGATGCAATATTTTTTAAAAAAAATATGTTAGTTTATTAACATGGTAGATTCTTTTTTAGATGTATCATCTAATATTGCTTTTATTTATAGATTAAAAAAATATTCAAAGTATAAATAAAGCATGCTTTCTTGTGCTAGATGATTTAAACGTTAAAAGCCATTTTGTAAAAAATAGCTCAAACAAGGAGAAACAAATGGAAAAGAAAGAATTTGAAGTTTTAGAAGTTGGAAATATGCCAGTTATTTTAGCGGGTGTAGCAGCGGCTGTACTTGCAATAATTGGATTAGCTGGTATTATTCCAAGTGCTGCTATTGCCATTTCAGCAATAGCAATAGGCGTGGCACTTATTTTAGTGGGAGTTGCATTGGGTGTTGAAAAAAAATATATTTTAAGCGAAACAATACTTGGGCGTTTTTCTGGTCCAAGAATTATTTCATCAGGTATTGGAATGGAAGTAATAGCTGGCATTGCATCACTTGTTTTAGGCATTTTAGCATTTTTGCACACGCATCCTATCGTGCTTTTAGGTGCTGACGTCATAGTTCTTGGCATGACACTATTGTATATGTGTGGAGTAGATTCTCGTTTAAATAAATATCGAAGCAATAATGATGAAGAACACAAACATAATTATTTGCAAGAAACAGTTTCAACTGTTATTGATGCTCAATTCATAGTTGGATTAGGTGCTATAGCTCTTGGCATTTTAGCGATTTTACATATTGCATCTGCAACATTAATTTTAATATCATTTTTATCAGTTGGTATAACACTCGCACTAAAAGGTATAACCTTAGCAGCAAGATTAACACAAGAATATAGACAAGTTGTATAGATTTATTTAGCCAAGAAAGCGAATTCTTTAATGTAAAAAAGTTTTAAAAATATGATATTACGCACTATAATGAGCAAAGCTCATGATAGCAGTGGGGACTTTTAGTCCCTACAATCCCTCTAAAACTACAAAATTTGCGTAGCAACGAAAAAAACAGTATTTTTCTTACTTAGATGGCGATATTTTAAATTTTTCCTAATTTTTATTAAAAAGATAGTATTATTAAGTTAAGGAAATTATCAGATGACAGATGTTTTAGTTATTGGTGGTGGTGGAGCTGGACTCGTGGGAGCAATTCATGCCAAAAGAAATGGTGCAAATGTTAAAGTAATCACAAAAACATATCCAACACGCTCACAAACCTGTATGGCACAAGGCGGCATAAATGCTGCACTGGCACAAGATGATAGTGTGGCAAAACATGTAGCAGATACACTAAAATCAGCTCAAAATATAGCAAACGAAGAGGAGGTTTTAAGATTTTGTACAGATGGCATAGAATCTGTAAAATGGCTAGATAGCATACAAGTGCCTTTTAGTAGAAACAAAAATAATCAAATTGCCCAAAGAAAACTTGGAGGTACCGCGTTAGCTCGTGCTTGTTATGCACAAGATTATACTGGATTAAAAATTTTACATACTCTTTATGACCGATGCAATGCACATGAGATCGAGATACTTAGTGAAAAATTTTTACTTGATTTAATTGTTAAAGAAAATAAAATTTGTGGAGCATCTTTTTTAGATATTAAAACAGGAGATGTACAGACTTTTTATGCAAAAAGCATAATCTTAGCAACTGGCGGTTATAGTCGCTTATATGGCAAACACTCAACAAATCATGCTGGCTCAACAGGCGATGGTATCGCAGTAGCTCTACGTGCGGGTGCTAAAGTTAGTAACATGGAATTTATACAATTTCATCCAACAGCTCTTAAAAAATCTTCGATCTTAATTTCTGAGAGTGCTAGAGGAGCTGGTGGATATCTTTTAAATAAAAATAAAAAGCGTTTTACAGATGAGCTTGCATCACGTGATAAAGTATCTTTGGCAATTTTTAATGAGCTTGAAAATGGTGGAGAAGTTTTTTTAGATGTTAGACATTTAGATAAGCAATTTATACAAGAAAACTTGCCTCAAGAGGTAAAACTGGCAAAATTTTATGAAAATATAGATATTACAACTCAATTAATACCGATAAAACCAGCTGCTCACTACACAATGGGTGGTATTGATGTAGATAAAAACACGAGCTCAACGATACAAGGTCTGTACGCGGTTGGAGAGTGTGCAAATCATCATATTCATGGAGCAAACAGACTTGGTGGAAACTCTTTACTTGAGCTTATTGTTTTTGGAAAAATAGCTGGTGAAACTTCAGCGAACTACGCAAGAAATAGTAACTCTATATGTAATGATATACAAATATATAATTTATGGAATCTACAACAAAGCTCTACATGTAGCATAAATTTTTATGAAAAACGTGATGAATTGGCAGATATATTTTATGAAAATGTTGGCATCAAACGTAATAATACTAATTTGCAAAAAACATTAAAATATATTCGAAATTTAAAAAAAGATTTAATTAATATGAACGTAAAAGATATGTGTAAAATCTATAATACGCAGATGATTGAATTTTTAGAATTTAAAAATCTCATCAGCTTAGCAGAGATAACCGTTGTATCCGCAATAAAAAGAAAAGAGAGTAGAGGTGCTCATTTTAGAGAAGATATGCCAGATAAAAATGATAAATATAATTTAGAAATTTTACTAGATAAAAGGGTTTTATCATGAAAATAAGAGTTAAAAGAGATAAAAAAATTATTAATTATGATATTAATCAACAAGATACTACTTTATTAGAGATATTAAGTCATATAAAAATAACAATAGATAATACTTTAACATTTTCTTCAGGATGTAGAAGTAGCGTTTGTGGTAGTTGCGCTATGAGAGTTAATGGTAAAGAAATTTTGGCATGCGCATATAAACCACAAGATAATGACTTAATCGAGCCTCTACAAAACATGCCTATTGTACGTGATTTAGTAGTGGATATGGATAAAGCATTTTCATTCAATAAAATAGCTAAGGCATGGGGATTGCCACAAAACAATGCTTCACATGTAAGCATACGAGATGCTAAAAAAAATGAGTTGCAAAGTGATTGTATATTATGCTCCGCATGTTTTAGTGCTTGCCCTGTATATGCAGTAAATAAAGAGTTTATAGAACCTTTTGCACTGACTCGGTCATTAAGATATGTGAGTGACTCAAGACAGACAGATATAAAACCAACCATTGAAGCCATTCAAATAAACGGCATCTATGATTGCACATTATGTAATGAATGCACATTAGTTTGCCCACAAAATATATCTCCAAAACAAGATATTGAGATACTGCGTAATAAAAGTGCTACCATGGGTTATATGAATCCAAATTTTTTAAATAATTTTGATGATGGACTTAGTTTTTAATATTTTTAAAAAACCGTTTTATATTTTATGTAAGCTAAATTTATCACTTTTTGAAAAATAGTTTAATGAAAAACTAAGACTCTCAAATAATCATTCTTTCTTATATCGTAATAAGTCTATTTTTAGATTGATATTTTGAGTAAGTTTTTACAGTTTTTAGCGGAGATTTGTAAACAAACCTTTGTTTACTATCAATATAACGAAATTTTATGAATGTTTTAGGAGCCAGAACTTTTCATTAAGCCTAAATTTTACAACTTTTTGACAACTATTTAAAATTTACCATACCTCTTTGCGTACAAAAATTATAAAAATTTAGCTATCTCAAATAAGTACTCTCTTGCTTATATCCAATCTGCTAGCTTGTTTTGCTTAACACGTCTATTTGAGAATGCAAGGCTTTTACATTCATGTGTATATCTCTTGCCATATCATCAACACTATTTACATTTTGTATGATTGTCTCTGTTTCTAAGGAATTATCTTGTTGGATGTTTAATGAATTATCAATAACCTCCACAGCATTACTTATGGCCAATGTAACATCTTCTAATTTAGTAAAAATTTCAGATGAACGCTCTGCTAATTTAGTTATTTCAGCAGTATTAGTATTCATCTTTGTACTATTTTTTTCTATAGATTGTGTCACGACATTAATCGTTGTATTAATCTCTGATAAAGATTTCTGCGTACGCTCTGCTAATTTTCTTACCTCATCTGCAACAACTGCGAAACCACGACCGTGCTCACCAGCACGAGCAGCTTCGATAGCTGCATTAAGAGCCAATAAGTTAGTTTGATCTGCAATATCAGTGATGATTGAAACTACATCTTTGATTGCTGCAACATCTGAAGATGACTGGGTTAATTCTCGCGCTAAATTATCTTGTGAGAAAGCTGCGTCTTGAATGTTTTTTACTATATTTGAAATATCTATCTTAATACTCTCAATTGAGTCGCTAGCAATTTTTATATATATCTTAGATTTTTGACCTTTTTGTGTTGCTAAAGACAATACATTTTTTAGCTTTTCTCCGTTTAAAGAAATTTTATTAAGCATATCTGTTTCATTAGAAATGTTATGAGCAATTTCTTTATATTTTTGATTAAAATCAGCAAATATTTTTTTATTAGCAATTTTTAAGTTTTGAAAATTTAAAAATATTTGCTGAAACAGATTGATTTTATCAACAGCGATGCTCATTTCAGCATTTCTATTTGATAATAAAACAATTTTTTTTCCATCTTCTAAATTTCCTAATTGTTCCGTCATTGACCGTATTAAATCTACACCATTTTTCTTTTCATCTAAATCATGATATAGAAGTATGATAGCTAATATATATTGAACAATCTCTCCAATAATATTATTTGTAAAAAATATGGCATTTAATATAAGTAATATAATGCCAAGATAATGAACGAAACGCATTCTAAAAAACAGTGAATTCATAAAAGTTCCTTTAATAAAAAATGATATAGCCATGTTCTAAATCTTTTTCAATATAACCAATATAACCTTAAATCAATAGATGTATTATACTTAATTATTTTTTTCTTTAAACGATATAAAGGTTAAGTATAAGCGCGTCTTTAATAGAAAGATAAATTTTTATAAATATAAGTGTCTGATTTTACGTACTTTTATAAAAAAGTGGGTAAAACTCTCTTGTTTCTCAAAAAACAGTATTTTTATAGCTTTAGAGGGTTGTAGGAACTAAAGGCCCCTGTCACTTTTGATCTGGCTACACTAATTCATACAAAGAATACAAGCAGTTCTCTTATTTAACTTTTAGAGTTTAACATTTTTAAGACGCAAAGCATTAGTTATAACTGAAACTGAACTAAAGCTCATAGCAGTGGCTGCAATGATTGGTGAGAGAACAATACCAAAAAATGGATAAAGTATGCCCGCTGCAATAGGTATTCCAACACTATTATAAATAAATGCGAAGAAAAGGTTTTGCCGTATATTTTTCATAGTAGCACGAGAAAGTTTAAGTACTTTCAAAATACCAAGTAAATCTCCTTTTATTAATGTAATGCCTGCACTTTCTATGGTTACATCAGTTCCTGTCCCCATAGCAATTCCAACATTTGCTTGTGCAAGAGCTGGTGCATCATTAATGCCATCACCTGCCATCGCAACTATTGCTCCTTTTGCTTGAAGTTCTTCAATAACTTTTTCTTTACCATCTGGCAAAACATTTGCATAAACATTGGAAATGGAGAGTTTTTTTGCTACGGCATTAGCTGTAAATTCATTATCTCCAGTGAGCATAACAACTGTTATATTCTCTTGAATGAGTGCCTGAACAGCTTTTACTGAAGTTTCTTTTATTGGATCTTCAATAACTATCATGGCAGCGTATCGCCCATCAACAGCCATTAGTATAACTCCTTTTGCATCTTTTCCCACAGCATTGGCTTGTTTTTCAATGCTATGCGTTGCTATGCCATTTTCTTCTAAGAAAATTTTATTTCCTATAAGAATTTTTTTAGTATCTATCTCGGCAATAACACCTTTTCCAGGAATAGCTTCAAAATTTTTTAAATTTATGAGTGAGAGATTGGACTCTTTTGCATAGTCAACGACTGATTGTGCAAGAGGGTGTTCGCTTGCTTGTTCTATCGAAGCAGCGTATTGTAATAATATATCGCTCTTATAGCCATCAGCTACAATAAAATCAGTAACTTTCGGTTTTCCTAAAGTAAGTGTTCCTGTTTTATCAACAACAATAGTATCAACTTTCTCCATACTCTCTAGTGTTTTTGCATCTTTAATAAGAATACCAGAAAGTGCAGCACGACCAGTTCCCACCATGATAGAAATCGGTGTTGCAAGCCCAAGTGCACAAGGACAAGCAATAATAAGAACAGAAACCGCAGCAACTACTGCATAAGTGAGTTGCGGACTTGGTCCCCAAATATACCAAGCTATAAAGGCGAAGATGGCTGAAAGTACAACGGCTGGAACAAAATAGCTTGCAACTGTATCGGCGAGTTGTTGGATAGGAGCACGAGAACGTTGTGCTCGAGAGACCATCTGTACAATTTGAGAGAGCATAGTATCATTTCCAACTTTGGTTGCTTTCATAATCAGTGTTCCATTTTTATTGATAGTTGCTCCAATGAGAGAGTCTCCTTGAAGCTTTTGTACCAAGATAGGCTCTCCTGTTATCATAGCTTCATCAACATTGCTTTGTCCATCTAAAACAACACCATCAACAGGAATTTTTTCTCCTGGTTTAACTCTGAGTTTATCTCCTGTATGAACAAGCTCAAGATTAATCTCTTCTTCCGCTCCACTTTCATTTATAACTCTATGGGCTTTTTTTGGTGCTAAATTAAGTAAAGTCTTTATAGCTGTGTTTGTTTTACTTCTTGCGCGCAATTCTAAAACTTGCCCTAAAAGTACGAGAGCAGTAATCATGGCTGCTGCTTCAAAATAGGCATGCACAACACCTTCTTTAGTATGCATCAGTAGAGGAAAAAGTTGAGGTAAAAAGAGAGCAACAAGACTATAAATATATGCAGCACCTACACCCATGGAAATAAGAGTAAACATATTTAAATTCCATGTTTTTATAGATTGATACCCTTTTACATAAAAAGGCCAACCTCCCCATAAAACAACTGGAGTTGCAAGAAAAAACTCTATCCATTGTATCATCTTAGCTGAGGAAAAATTAGGAATGTATTGCATCCATTGCATTATTTGAGCTGAAAAAAAGTTAGGAATATAGTGTGGCGCAATATTATCAATCATGGCAAGTAAAAAAAGTGGGAGTGAAAGAAAAGTACTCACCCAAAAGCGTCTACTCATATTTTTTAATTCATCATTTTTTTCATCTGCTTCTACAGTGATAGGCTCCAAATGCATGCCGCATTTTGGACAGTTTCCAGGTTCATCACGAATAATCTCTGGATGCATGGGACATGTATATTTTGTAGCAATAGTCGGGATTGCCTCCACCTCTTTTTCTAAAGTCATGCCACATTTTGGACAATTTCCAGGATGATTTTGATGAATCTCTGGATGCATGGGGCAAGTATAAAAAGTATTGCCTATCTCACATGAATC
>VAOZ01064748.1_pt1 | contig 58645 bp, 45 predicted proteins | sample 3394041 | NCBI WGS metagenome assembly VAOZ01 (sample SAMN08290431, study PRJNA428436) | hydrothermal vent metagenome | isolation source: Deep-sea hydrothermal vent chimney | place: Indian Ocean: Southwest Indian Ridge
AGTAATTTCAAGTTAAACAATAAGGCAATGGCAGTATTAGAACTTGATATTAATGAGCGTATTGCAATGTTCGATCAGGTTGCAGATATTGCAAATCAATCTGACAGATATTATATTTGTAAAGCTGGATTTGAAATTGATGGAGTTGAACAAGGAGCACTTGTAAGTGTAGCACGTAATTTTCGTTATAGTGGTATTTATAATACTATCCTTAATGATGATGTTGAAGTTACATCTATTTCTGCAAACGATTTAGTGGAAAGAGGATTGATGGTTAAACAAGGTAATTTGTATATTGCTCGTCAAACAATTGCATTTAAACTTACTCCAGTAAATGATGGAGAACCTGTTGAAGTTGCAGAAGGAGTTGAAAGAGTTCTTTATAAATTAACTTCACCAACAGTTTCTGAACATACACCAAAAGCTATTAGAAATACTTCTAATTATGAAACAACTGAAGTAGAAGGTGAAGAACCAAATAATGAAGAAGAATAGTATAATTGTATTTATGAATATAATTAGCAGTATAATGCTGTTAATTATATTCATAATAATAATGTAAAAAATAATATAAAAAAATAACAAAAAATAACATAATATGACTAAATTAAAAATTAATAAATCAGATGAAGTAACTAACAGATTACCATTTATTCCTTATCCTCAATTTGGAAATATGTGTCCTGGATATTTAACAGAAGTTGAATTTAATGAAAGTGAAATTGCACAAGATTCAAAAAGTGAATATGCAGGTATGACTGTTCCTAGGTTAATCTTTAGATTTACTGAATATAAATTAAATGATAAAGATGATGATAGGTTCTTTACTCATAATGAATTTATGATTTCTCATACTAAACAAGATGGTAGTTTATCTACTGAAAAAAATCTTGTTAGTATGTACACTGAACTTTGGAAAAGAATTAAGAATATACATGACCAATTTGCAATTAATCCTAATTATAAAACATTAACAGGAGATCTAGAATTTGATTTTGATATTGCTATTGATGATAGAATTAAGGACATGAATAAGTTTTTCAAAGATACTGCAAAGGCATTTAATTTAGGTAAAGATAAAACTAATCCTATCTTTTCTCCTAAAGATTTGTTACTATTAAAATTAGTAGCTAGTGGACAGAAATTATCTTATCTAGCCTTTCCACATTATGTAGGAACTGGTATCATTCAAAAGGTTAATATTCTTAATGGTAAAATAAAAACTACATTAACTTTTAGACCATCTGAAACAGTTGAACTTGGATTATCTGCAACAAATAATTCAACTACTGTTCAATCTAATACTAGTGAATTACCTGCCGATTTAGCTAAGTCATTGGGTATTGGTTGATAATAATCTTAATATAGTAAATAAAAAGGCAGTTAATACTGTCTTTTTATTTTTGATTTAAATCATTAAATATAAACTTATATAAAATAATGATAGTTAAAAGTGATATAAAGTCATATATACTTAGTAATTATAATCAAATATTATTATTTGCTAAATATTTAGATATAGCAAGTATAGAAATAGAATATTGTTTAAAATATAATAGTAATGTAATAAATAATCCTTTACGTAACGATATTCATCCATCATTAGGATTTATGTTTTATGATACTGGAAAATTAATTATGAAGGATTGGGCAAATAATAGTTTTACAGGTGATATATTTTCATTAGTTGGAATTATAATTGGAGAAGATAGTAATACATCTACTGGATTTATTAATATATGTACTGATATTATTAATAATAATAGTATAAACAAAATTGTTAAATTTAATAATGTAGAAAGAGCTAATAAAAATACATCTATTATAAAATTTAAAGAACGCCCATTTACACAATTTGATTTACAATATTGGAATAATGGTGGAATAACAATTGATTATTTAAAAGTAAGATTTGTTTATGCTGTACAATATTTATGGATAAATAATATGATAAATCCAGTTTATATAAGTACCTCATATAAAAATCCAAAGTATGTTTACTATTTAGGTATTAACAATAATAAAGAGATAATAAAAGCATATAGTCCATTTGAAGAAAAAAATAATAAATTTATAACTAATAGTAAAGACTTTTTTGAAGCTCCAAATGAGTTATATACTGCTAATACATTAATAATAACTAAAAGTAGAAAAGATAAATTAGTTATTGAATGTAATTTATTTGATGATAAAAATACTATTTCTAAAATAATAAACAAGCGACAATTGACGCACTCTTTTTATCCTACTGGTTTACAACAAAAATTAAATAAGTTAATAACTAAATATTGTGTTACTAACTTTTCATCTGAATCATTGCGTATTAAAGCTGATTTATATTATAATTTACATAAAGTATATAATAATATAATAATAAATACAGACTTTGATAAAGAAGGAATAATAAATGGATTTTATCATAATATATTATTTAATATTAAAACTGTATTCTTAGGTAATAATAATATTACAATAGATAATTTTAGTGATAAAGAAATATTTGGAATGTTTAAAGCAATACAATATATTAATCCAAATATTACATTGTTTAAAGCATTATTTAAAAATTATATTACTAAAAATAGTGGAATATATACAGATAAAGATTTGTTTGAGTATTTTACAAATAATGGAATTAAAAAAGGTAGAAAATTATTAATTAAATTAATTAAATAAAATGTTTAAAAAAGAAAGTAATGTTTTTAAAACTGTTGATAATAAACAATTTGTTATACAATCATTAGATATTAATGAAGAATCAATATTAGATACAGATTATGATTTATTAGATGATACTGAATTTAATGGAAAATATAATATTAATAAAAAAGATATTATAACTTATGGTATAACTAATGATATTTCTGTTAAAGTGTTAAAGCAAGTTATAGGTTTTAATATAATTTCTAAAAGAATTATACCAACAAGTAATATTGGAACAGTTAGTATTAGCACCAAACATTTTGAATGTTTTACTATACCTAATTGGAATAAATCATATAATCCAATACATGATGATTATAAAAGTAGTTGGAATTGTTTAATACAACAATATTATAATCCAAAATATATTATTATATATAATAAATATAATAAAAGTGTTAAATTTAATGAGTTTAAAGATAAACAATAATGTATAAAACTGAAAAATTATATAGTAAAGATATAAATAAAAATATACGAGAATGGTATGCAATAGTTATTAATCATGAAGTATTTGCAGCAACTGAAATTAATACTGGTATAATTAATAATATAAGAGCTATAATTAATATTACAAAATATGGAAAAAATATTGGTAAATCAAATGAAACAACACCATATCAACAAGCTGTAAAAGAAATTAAAGCTAAATTTAAAACAAAACTTAAACAAGGTTTTAAAACTGATATTAATTCATTAACTGTTAATAAGACAGATGAATTAAATCATAGAAAGCCTATGAAAGCAGTTCAATTTAGAAAAGGATTAATGCATTATCCTGCTATACTTCAACCTAAAATAAATGGAGTTCGATGCTCAACATCATCTATTTATAATAATACAGAAGATATGTTTAGTAAATCTGAATTTGGATTATTAAGTAAAGAAGGTTTAGAATATATTATACCAAATATGTTAAATGAATTGAAATCCAAATTAGTTGGTTATACTACTGATTCATTTGATGGTGAGTTGTATGTTCATAATGAGACTCTTAGTATAATTAGAAAACGAATACCATATAAAAAATCAAATGGTACTATTACTAAACATTCATTATCTAATGAACCAGTTAGATTTATGATATTTGACATGAATATTCCTGATATGAATCAATTAGATAGAATTAAACTTAAAGATAAATATTTAAAAGGAAATGAGTTAATATATAGTAGTACTTTAAATAAATGGATTATAAATGAATTTCCTGAATATAATTCTAAAGTAATAAATGTTAAACATGTTATAGTACATAGTGATACTGAAGTATATAATCATTTAGAATTATGTATTTCTGCTGGATTTGAAGGAGTAATAGTTAGAGATATAGACGCTGAATATATGTTTGGTGGTCGCAGAACCAATATGAGTAAATTAAAGAAATCTAAATCAAGTGAATTTGAATTACTAGATATTATTAAAAAGAATGAAGATAATATTAGAACTTATATATCTTTTGTACTTAAAAATAATATTAACGATTTGACTTTTGAATGTACTCCTGATGGAAGTGAAACTGATAGACAAGAATTACTAAATAATGTAGAACAATATATTGGAAAATTAGTTACTGTTACATATTATGAACGAACTGTAAATGGATTACCATTTCATGCAGTAGGAAGAATTAGAGAAAGTTTTGATTTAGATATTAATGATTTAATAATAGAATAAATAAAATATAAAAATATGAAAACAATATGTGTATATCATAGTAGAGATTTAGATGGATGGATGAGTGCTGCAATAGTTAAAAAATGGTTTATTGAAATTACTAAGGCAAAAAATAAATTATTTAGTGTTTGTAAGTATGAGTACAGAAATGATGTAATAAGAAATAATAATGCTGAATGTTTAGATATGTTAGGCTGGGATTATGGTAATATTATTCCAGATTTAAGTAATTATAATAAAATTATAATGGTCGATATAAGTTTTTCTGCTAAAGAAATGATTAATTTATATAAAATGTATAAAGATAATTTTATATGGATTGACCATCATATATCTGCAATTAATGATATTAAAATGATTAGTGATAAAGGAAATGTTCCTATTGTTGGACTTAGAGATGTTGTATTTGCAGCTTGCGAAATATGTTGGATGTATTTATATCCTAATGACAAACTTCCTGAAATAATTAGATTATTAGGAATGTATGATAGTTTTAGGCATAAAGGTACAGAGGAAGAACAAAAGGTATTAGAATTTCAATATGGTGCAAGGCAACTTATCATTAATTATAATGATGCATATAAATACTTAGTTGAAGTCTCTAGTAATAATACAAATTGGGGAACTTTAGAAATTGCTAATAATGGTCATTATATTTATAACTATCTTAAAGTAGAAGCTAAACAAGTATACAAAAATAGTTTTAACTTTACATTTTATCCTAAAATGCAAAATGATGGTTCTTTAATTAAACCTATTAATTTTCTTATGGTTAACAAAGAACGTTTTAATCCTATTAATTTTGATATAAATTATCATAATGATGGATATGATGGTTTTGCATGTTTTTGGTATAACAACAATAAATGGAATTTTACTTTATATAATGATAATGGAAATATTGATTGTTCTAAACTTGCTAAACAATATGGTGGTGGTGGTCACAAAGGAGCAGCAGGATTTATAATTAATAACATTAATGATTTTTTAATAACTAATAAATAGATACAATATGAATAAGCAAGAAATATTAGATATATTTAATAAATATACTCAAGTTGAAAGAGACGATTTAGGTATAATATTAAATATAGATGCAGTATTTAAACGAGATTTTAATAATGTAGCAAATGATATATTAAATTTAGAAATTTATAAATATAAAATTAATGCTGTATCAGGTCATACTAATATTGGTGTAAAAACTCCAAAAATTAAATTAGATATTAAACATAATGATACTTCTGATTTAAAATTTAATAAGTCTAATATATTTGACCATCCAAAGTATTATAATAAATATTCTATTGAGGCAGTAGATATGGCTACTAAAATTTGGGGAAAGGATGCTATGCGTCAATGTGCTGAGATTACAGCTTTCTTTTATAGAATGAGAGCAGGATATAAAGATAATATCGTCAATGATTTAAATAAAGAAAAGTGGTGGTTAGATAAAGCAAAAACTTTATAGTATATGAAATTATATATTGTAAGTTGTCCAGATAAAGATATATTTAGTATATTTGCTAAAACCATTCAAAATACTATTACAAATACTATTGTTATGGATTATGATAATTTTAAATTATCAATAGTTGAAAAAATGTTTGGAACATTATATGAACCTAATAGTAATAAAGTTATAAATTTAGTTGATAATATAACAACTTATACTACTAAATTCAATGATTTAACGTTTATCAGTCTAATTAAAAGAATAGATGAATTATCAACTAATAGAACAAAATTATTTATTAATTGTAATAATGTTAAAGTTATAACAAAGATTAAACGTCATTTTGGTAGAAATATGTATTATACAATATTTATTGATAACACTGTTAGTAAATATAATAATTTTAAATATATAACATTAAATTCAAAACGTTATATAAATAATTATATTATAGATAAATTAAAATTATATAATTTTGATAGTAAATTAAGTTATATAGATAATACATCATTTAAAAGATTTACTAAAAAATTTATTATAAATAAACTTGGAATAAGTTTTATAAAAATATAATTATGAATATATTTAATATTGAAGAAAAGTATTTAAAATTAATTAATACTATTGAAGAAAATGATGGTGTTATAGAATTAGAACAAGAAAAAGAGTTATCAATAACATTAAATGAACTAGAGACTAAATTAAAATCATATTATTATATTACTCAAACATTAAATGGTGATATAACTATGATTGATGATGAAATTACTAGATTAAATAAATTAAAAGTAACTAAAAAAAGTATAATTGTACATTTAAAATCTACAATAAGAGATGCTGTTATATTATTTGGAGATATTGGAAAATCTGGTAATAAAGTAATTAATTATAAAGATATAAAGTTTTATACACGAAAAAATATTGTTGTACAAATAACTGATGATTTTTATAATATTGATTATGCTAAATATAAATTAAATGAACAGTTGAATACTATTCAGTTTAATAAAATAATATCATTATTAAAGTATAATGCAAATGATATTAAATATTTAGTTACTGTTGATAAAAAGTTATTAAAAGATGATTTACAAAATGGTGTTGAAGTTAAAAATGCATCATTGATTAGAAATGATAGTGTTATAATTAAATAAAATGGGTTTAATATATACAATTCTAGATTTACTTATTGGATTAGTTAAAAATGAATATGATAAAACAAATAATCCATACTTAATATTAATTTATAATAATTTAATAAGTATTCTAGATTTATTAAATAAAGCAAAAAGAAATGAAAACAATATTAATAACTCAAGAAATTGATAGGTTACAAATGAAACATCGTTTTATTAATAATCATATTAAATCATATAGTAAGATTAGAAATATTCTTAATATAAAATTGGGTAGATTAAATAGAGTAAAGAATTTTAATAATATAACAGTTACTGAACATGCATTATTAAAATATATATCAATAAGTGCTCCAATAAATAGTATTCATACACATAGTGCTATTAAAAATATAGAGCATATTATGATTAATATATGTAGAGATATATTAGATTTATATGAAGAAACTGGTACAATATTAGATGGAACAGATATTATTCAATTTAATCCAATACATACTAATTTTATTATAGTATATAAAAATACAGTATTTATTATTAAAAATTATACTATTATAAATGTTAAATTAAATAAATAATTAAATAATTAAATAATTAAATTATGAGTGCAAACATTAATTTTAATGAAAAGTGTAATACATATAGTTTTGTATCACATAAAGAAACAGCTTGGCATGGATTAGGAACTATTGTTGATGAAGCAATGACAAGCACTGAAGCTATTACCTTAGCAAATTTAGATTATATTATATCAAAAGCAAAAGTATTAGCTAATATAAAAAATAATGGTATGTATATTACAAAAGAAATAGATAATACATTTGCTACATATAGAACTGATACATTAGATGTATTTGGGGTAGTTGGTGAAAGATATGAAGTTGTACAAAATAAAGAAGCTTTTGCATTTATGGATAGTATTATTGGAAAAGGAAAAGCTATTTATGAAACTGCTGGAGCATTAGGAAAAGGAGAAGTAGTATTTATTACTGCTAAACTTCCATATTATATTAGACTAAATGGAGAAGATACAATTGAAAATTATTTAGTAGTTAGTATTTCTCATGATGCAAGTAAATCTGTCAATATCTTTTTAACACCTATAAGAATTGTATGCCAAAATACATTAGCTTATGGAAAATCTAATGCAAGATTTATGTATAAATTTAGACATACAAAAAGTGTACATAATAAAATGATTGATGCATCAGAACTTCTTACTGTAACAAAAACTATTACAGAAGAAAATCAAGAAATATTTAATAAACTTAGTAAAACTAATATTTCTGATATAGAAGTTAAAAAATATATTAATAGTATATTTTTAACTACTGATGAATTAATTGGATTAGCGAATGAAAATGTAAATATTAGATATTCTGATATAATTTCTACTAGAAAAAAGAATGTTATAAATGATGTATTTAAATATTATAATATTGGTGTAGGACAAGATAATATAGTAGGTTCAGTGTTTGGAGCATATAATGCTGTTACTGGATATTTGTCGAATGTTAAGAAATATTCTAATGAAAGTAAGAAAATGGACAGTTTAATACTTGGTGGAATTGATATGAAACTTAATAATAAAGCATTTGAATATGCTAAACAATTAGTATAATATAAATATAATAATGAAAAAAATAAATAATTTAGCATTTGCATTTTTTAATAATAGAATATCTGTATATGATAACACTAAAATTAGCAATAATGATAATAATAATTATAAAACTTTAGCATATATTAGTACTAATCGAGTTGTTACATTTATTGATACATTATTAACTAAATCTGAAAGATTTGCTATTGAGCATTATGCATTATTTAATGATGATACTATAAGTTTTAGTCAAACTATAAAGATATTTAAAACTAAACCTTATGGTTATACAATATCTGGTATACTTAAAAATGGTAAACGATTTAATACTAAATATCGTGATATATTATTATATAGAAATAAAGTATGGAAAGGTAGTGTATATCAAATGATAAATGGTAAACGAAAACTATTATTTAGAATAATAAATAATTAATAACTAATAACTAATAATAATGTATACACAAATAGAAATAGATAATACAATACATAGTTTTGTTACACAGCAATATAATGTTGGCACATATATTATAGTTGATAATAATCCAGCATTACAGAGTTGTATTAATAAAAATGAATTAAATTTTCATATTGATTTACGAAAAACAGCACTTAAACATAAGGATATTCTTGTCAATGGAACACATTTAGATTACAATGGTAAATTATTAATTAATAAATTTAGCAATGAATAATTCAAATAAATATCCAATTGAAGAATCTATATATTTAAAACCAAAAAATAGATATATGTGTAACTATGGAAAAGTTGGTGTGATAATAGGTATAAAGAATGTACAATTTAGTGAGCATTCAAGTTTTAAATTATGTTATAAAATACTATATGATGATAAAATAATTGATTTAATTCCAATGAATGAATTAAATACAACATTTAAACTTTTAACAGTATTTGATATGGTGGCAGAAAATAATAATTAAATAATAATTAAATAATAATATTATGAAAAAAGTAAAAGTTAAGATTTATAATGATAGTACAAACGATATTCCAGAATATAAACATGATGGAGATGCTGGAATGGATATTAGATGCTCACAAAACATAATGCTTTTACCAAATAGTGTTACATTAGTTCATACTGGAATATATATGGAACTTCCAATTGGTTATGAAATGCAAGTTAGACCAAAAAGTGGACTAGCATTAAATAATGGTATATCAATATTAAATAGTCCTGGAACTATAGATAGTACTTATCGTGGTGAATGTAATGTTCTATTGTTTAACAATAGGTCTATTGCAATACGGATAAATATTGGTGATAGAATTGCACAATTGGTATTAAAAGAACAACCAAAATGTATATTTAAAGAAGTTAATTCAATTAATAATTTAACTATTACTAATAGGGGTTCTAAAGGATTTGGTAGTACAGGAATTAAATAATATAAAATTATGACAAATGAAAAGAAGTTAGATATAATAGAATGTATATTGGATAAACAAACAGAATATATTCAGTTATTAGGAATGAAAGTAGATAATCTCATCTATAATTCTACTACTAGTTTTTTAGAACCTAGTTTAAAAGAAAGAAGTAATGAATTATATAAAAAGTTAAGAGATTTAAAAACAGAATTACATCTACCTAATAATAATGATAATGATAATGAGAAACAACGAAAAGAATCTTTAATACTTAAACAGTTTTGTATAAAGATAGTTAAACAACAAGATACACCACAAGAATTTATTAATATTGTTAATGATGAATTCTGGAATTTAATATAAATGTATTATTGTTTGTTGAATGTATGTAGCATACAGAGGGGATGGGTACGTTGTTCTAAACTGAACAAACAAGCGCCCCTTGAAAGGGCTGAACATTGTGCCTAACAGATTACGGCTATGTTTAGTGCTGACAAACTAAACACAGAATTTAATTATTAACACTAAAATAACTGAATAATGAACGCAGAAACATTTTTTTTAACAGAATATTTTGATTATGAAGATAGAGAATTTCATGTCACAAAAGAGAATTATTCTTTACAAGAATTATATCATTTTGCGGAAGCATATCATAATTATAAATTAAACGAACAACACCCATTGACGGGGCTGGACATTGTGCCCAACGGATAAGGTATATGAATTGTGCAAATTCAAGAGTATTGAATGAGAACGGAAGTAAGCATAATTTATAGCTTTGTTATACTTTCGTTTGTTACAGAAGTAGGAGATAACGGTTTAAAGCCGTTATCCCCCTTTTTCATCCTTTATTAAATCTAATATTAATATATAAATATTAGTTTAATTATATCCATAATTACTTTTTAATCTGTTATTACTAAGATAATATATTTTTGGAGCCTGATTTAATATAGGAAATACTTTAGCCCATTTTGCATACCAACTTTGTCCTCTATAATTATCAGTTGTTAATTCTTTATAACTTCCTTGTACAGCCATCATAGCATCTGTTAAAACTTTGGTTGCAGGTATTGGAGAACGTAATATATTATAAAATGTTTTAGGATTATTATAAAAGAATATACCTTCTTGTGCTCTAAACATTGCATTATATGCTAACATTGGGGCTTGTGCAGCTAATCCTCCATTATCTTCATTTTTATTCCAATTTATAGCAGCTTTTAATCCAACAAGCATACCTAATATACTCATAGTAATACCTATTTCTGCTAAATTTCTTCTCATATTTTCAATATCAACATTACTTAATTGTTCACCATCAACTTCAAATGCATGACTACTATATGATATTTGTTTAGCTAATACCTTAATACTATTAAATAATCCCAATTCTCCATATGTAGTCCATCTTCCTTTTATTCTTCTTCCTAATCTTCTATTAAAATAATCATCACTAAATCTATTATATATACCTTCTGGAACCCAATTTCTAAATTGCATAAACATTTTACCTAATACAGAAGTTTTAATATTCATAGGTGAACTTGGGTCATAATTGCCATATAATAATTTATTAAGTTCAATACCATTATTTTTAAATTCAGTAAGATCATTTGTATCTCCAGGTTTTAATATATCATTCCATGATTTTGCAAATTTATCAGTTACTAAACTTTTATCTATTTTGCCATCTTTTCCAAATAAATCATATAGTCTAGTATTTTTGCCAGATATGACATCATCTCCATCTATCATTAAATGTCTCATTTTTGCAATATATGACATTGCTTGAATAAGATATACACTTTGAGTTTGAAATGCATATATATCTAAGTCTGTAACCAATTTAAATTTATCACTTGAATTTGTTGTATCATATCTAGCATCAATTGCATCAAATATAACATTATGTCTATGAAGTATATTATATACTTTATTATCTTCTTTATCAGTTAATCTAGTAGTAAATACTTTATTAATAGCCCAAAATGCATCTTTATTCCCAAATTCTATTCTTCCGTTTGCATGTGTAAGTAGAGCTATAATACCAAATAGAGAAAGATTAATTCCAGATGTAACATTTAATGCCATTGCTTTTAATTGTGTTACATATATAAACTGATTAGCTATTTTAGTAATAGATAAATTCTTACCTCCCAAATGTTTATATTTAGTTTCTAATAATTCCATTTTATCATCATAAATATCTTTAGTAATGTTATTATTATCAAGTAATTCATCTAACTTTCTGGCTTCATTTTCAATTAATAAAGCTCTTCTTTTAAGTTTATGTTGTTCAGTTGCATTTAATAATGTTATATTTTTATCTTTAGAATTACTTAACATTTCTAACTTTTTAGTATATTCATCTAAACTAATTTCTCCATTTTGAAGTTTTTCGCTTAATATATCTTTTTCTATATCTTTCATACTATTAGGATTAAATAATTTCTTGTTACTATATGTATGATGTAATCCAATATCATATAATGTATGTTCAATAGTATTTTTAACAACAGAATTTATATGTAAATGACCATTTTCAACAGTTACAACTTTGCCACTATTACTATCATCTACCATATCTGCACCAGATTTAGAAGTTATAACTTCTCCTGCATCTTCTATAATTCTTTGAAGTAATAATACTTTATCTTCTATATTACTTTTAAATTGATAATTAACAGCCATTACAGAAAACTTTTTTAAGTTTTCTTTTAAATCATGTGAATACATATAATCATTATATGGATGATTAATATATTTTATAGGTAATTTATTTATAATATCTCCTTTATAATTTCTTTGTACACCAACTTCTTTAGATGTACGTAATTTAGCTGTTTCTCTAGATGCAATTCCATTAATGAATTTGTCATTAATTATTGCTATTTTAGATCTAGCATCATCTGACATTGTATCATATATAGATTTTAATACACCAGGAAGAAAATTACTATTTAATTTGCCATTTATATATTTTGGAAGCATTAATATTAATTTCTGAAGTATTTCATTATGTCTATTATATAATTCTTTTAATTTAGGATTATCCATAATAGTTTCAAAATCTTTATCATAATATCCAGTATCTTTATATTCACCATTTATTAAGATATGTTTTCTAGGAGCTGTTACTAAATAATCAAATCCATTAAATGATTTATTTTTTGATGGTGTTCCTGTATATATTTTATCTAATATATCAACCGGATTATTATTATTTATCCAATTATTAAACTCTATTTCTTTTTCATTATCAGTTAATTCATTTTTATCTTCATATATAAATTGTTTTTGAGCATCTTTATCATTTATATATTGTTGATATTTTGATTTTGCATCTTCAATTAATTCTGTTGCAGTATTCTCACCAAATTCATCGTTAAGATATTTTCTATAATCACTTGGGTCTTTAAATGAATATCCAGGTAGATTACGTGAACCAATATCACCAGTTTCACCCAGTGCTACTAAGTCTATTAACATTGATTTTTTATAATGTTCTTTTACTAATTTATATTTTTTATCAATTAATTGTTCTTTACTTAATGTTCCTTGTTCATATTTAATATTTAATGTTTGTAGTTTATTATTATAATCTGTAACTGTATTATCCCAAGTAGAACTAAATTTATCAATCATACTTAATGTAGTTTCTCCATTAATATCTTTTTTATAGAATATATCAAAGTTCTTACCTATAATATCTTTTAGACTTTTATCTTTTTCTACATCAGAAAATATTTTATTTATTTCATCTTCATAATCTAATATAGTTCCAGTAGGTGAATTGTTGGAATCAGATAATTTCATAGCTAATGTTTGAACTAATGGTTCATGTATTTTGTGTATATCAAGAAAATTAGCTACAAATGAACCAATGTCTTTTAATTTAACCACATTATCTATTCCAATCTTTTTTTCAAACCCTACATCATTTATTTCATTTATTGCATATTGTTGTCTTAATGCTAATAATCTATTATCTAATTTAATGGCTCTAGTATTTAATGTTTCATATATTTTATATTCATAACTATTATTTTTGTCGATTAGCTGTTCATCACTTAAATACATATCAGTAGTATTTTTTGACCACATTGATACTAATGCACTGCCAGTACGTATATCTAATGCCGAAAGATTCTTTTTATCTAATATTTTATCTACTAAATCAAATTGTTTATTAGCAATATCTTTAACTTTTTCTAATGAATGATTTTCTATAATTTCTTCTTTAAACTTTTGTATTTCATTTATCTTATCAGCAATAGCCAATTGATTTGCATTATATTCATTAGTTTGAGCAATTTTCTCTTCATCATTTATAGATGTATCTACACTTTTCGATCTGAAATACTTACTTTTATACATATCCAAAATACTATTATATCTCTTTATAATTTTTTGTGTAATATCATCTAAAACTACTGAATCATTATCATCGTTGGTATATGTAGAACCATCGTCATTAGCAATAGAATTTCTTATTTTTCCATTAATAGATTTTAATTTATCAGAATCTATTGTAATTATATCATTATTTATTTGTATAACGTCTTTACCAAGTTGTTGTTGAAATCTAATAAAATCATCTGTGTTTCTACCAGTTAATTTATTATTTTTATCAATAATATCTCTAGTTCTTAATCCAGATAATATACTTTCTTCTGTATATTTATTATAGTTTCCAATTGGATTTGCACCTTTAATATAATTGTCATTTAATTTATTAGTATTTATGGATTCAGTTAAATTAAAGTTTGACTTATCAGAATTAGTATTTATATTCTTTACAACTTTATTAATAGTTTTATCGCTATTAACTTTCATATCATCAAAAGTATCAGTTTTATCTAATTCATTAGTTAGTCCTAATACTTCATTTAAACTATAATTTAATACACTATTATCTTTTACATGAAATCCAAATGATTTAAATATATTACTAAATAATTTATGTATTAATCCAGTTGCTTTTTGAAATATATTTACATTATCAGTATATTTAATATCATTTAATACTTTTTGAAATTTATCATTTGATAATACTTCACTTGTAAATTCATGTATATTTGATAAACCATAATATTTTGCTAATTCAGAATCAATACTACCTTTACTAATATCTGTTTTATGTAAATTGGTTAATATCTCAGTAAACTTTTTTGGATTATCTTGTATAAGTTTATCTATTGTAAATTTATATAATTTATCAATATTACTTATAATTCCATTTACTTCAGAATTATTAGCTTTTCTATTATTTAAATAATTATCAATTGCAGTCTCACTTATAGTATGACTTGTCTCATGTAATATTCTATTTTCAAAGAATAGAACATTATTTTCATTATAAATATTACCATTCATTCTAATTAAACCATCTTTATAAATTCCAGCAATATTTGTTGGTAAACTTCTATCAATACCAATATTAATATTTATATTATTATTAGATAAATATTTGTTAAATACATCTGCAATAGATTTATAATAATCATTTGAATCAATATTTTTTAATGCTGTAATTAACTTACCATCGGTAGTATATTTATCAAATATAGTTTGATTATTTGTTATATTCTTTTCTTTAGTTTTATTTAATATAATATCAATATTATTTTTTTCAGATGTAATTTGATGTTTAATTTTATAATTTAAATCAATTTTATTTGCATCAATCATACTATTAATTTTACTAATATTTAAATCATATTCAATCATAAATTTAGCAGAATTATTAGCATTTCCAGCAGTTCCAATAGTTTGATATATATAATTATTATCTTTATCTTTTCCCATTCTTTCATAAAGCATTATTTTATCAATACTCGAATTACTAACTTTATTTAAATCATATAATTTTGAATCTAATATATGATATAATGGATTATTTCTATTATTAGTTAAATACTTTGGAGTTTCTATTTCCCCATCAGAAGGAATTGCAAATTCATATATAATGCCATTTCCATCAGTAGAGAATTCTTTATTGTCAAGTTGATAGAAATTAACAGTTTTTGCTCTAAATGGTTCATGTTGTAATAATTGTCGAATATAGGAATTAGGATTAATATTTATAGTATTTTTAGTTACATCATTATTCATTGATATATCCTGTAAATGCTTAGTAACTCCAATCTTTTTAAGATAATTTATATCAATAAATCTACTAAAACTAATTGGATTAAATATGGGTGCAAATAAATAATTATATTCAACTATATCTTTTCCTATTTTGGAAGTAACTAGATCAGATGAATTTATTAATGAATTAAGATGATTAATATTATCTATATCATTTATTCCAACTCCTTTTGTGTTATCATATGCAATAAGTTTTAATATAGAATCTCCATTTTTTATAGTTTTTAATTTTAATTTATCTAGTAATGGATTATCATGTGTTTTAAGATATGTTTGAATTCTATCCCATAATGAAGTATTTCCATTAATTAAATTATATCTACTATCATTAATTGAAATTGATGTATTATCATTAGTTGCTTCAGTAATACCAGATTTACTAGACAATATAGCTACTCTAAATTTATCAATAATATTTTTAATATTTCTATCATTTAATTGTATTCCTATATCTTTTTGCAATTTTGAAAATATCGTTCTTGTAAATGGAGAATTAATATCTAATAGTTTATTAAATGAATTATTGGCTAATATTGTACTTTCTTTTATTGCAACTCCTAATTCAGTATTATAATCAATATATTTTCTATTATTTTTTTCATAAACTGTTCCAAGTAAATCTGCACCTCCATCAATTCTATCATTATTTAATACATCATTTCTAATTTTACCTAACAGATCCATTGATTCATATGCATTTTTTCCAGCACCATTTCTAATACTAAACATAATTGCAGACATCATTTTGGAATCATAGACTCCAATAGTAAATAGTTTACTAAATAAACTTATTGAACTATTATCAATTTCTTTTTTAGTATCATCATTTTTAATTTCATTTTTTATTCTTTTTAATAATATATCAGCAGATAATATATAATGTTTATTATTACTTTCATCATAATCTATATTTAATTTAGACTTTGCTCCTATAAGTATCTTACTTACATCATATATATCTGGATTATCATTTTTAAATTCTCTAATATTATCCATATATTTTTTTACAGCAGGATTATTTATAAGTCTTAGTATAAAATTAATATTCATAGATTTACTATCATTACTAGTAAGTCTCAATGCAGAAATTATAGTACTTATATTATCTGTATTAATATTTAAATAACCAGCTTTTGGATTAGCTCCGTTATCAACAAATGCATCTAATAATGTTTGAATATTATCTGACTTACTTCGTTCAATATGTTCACCAGTTTCAGGATTTATATATAATGATTTTCCAGTCTTTCCAAGATTATTTAAAACTATATCTTTTCCATCATCTCCTTTAACTATAATATTCTCATTTTCTTTATTACTATTTAATATATGTAAATTAAATGGCTCAGTATGACTATTATAAATATTTGCTAATGCACCAATTCCAATTAAATCTCTTCCACTTTGTTGTATTGCATAACTATCTCTTTGATATTCCCAACTTGCAATATCAGGAATAGTTTTTGTTGTTATTCTTGATATTTCATCATCTAAATCATTATTTGTTAATGGTTCTAATGCACGTTTTACAACATCAGGATTAGAATAAATACTTGTGGATAAATCAATATAATCATTTTTAAGTATATTTTCATCTGAGAATAATTTATTTAATTTATTTAATTTATTATATATTTTATATTTATCAATATCACTGTTAGCATTTTCTAATTGTTTAGTTGTCTCATTATATTTATCTGTTACTCCACCTTTTTTATCATTTGCTAAATATCCAAGTTGTTCTTTTAATCCGTTTACTTGATTTTTTAATTGTATATATTTATCTTTATCATTATAATTTTTTACTTCTAATAATTTATTTTCAATTTTAGTTTTATTCTCATTAGATAACCAATTAAAACTACCATTATCATCAATATAATATTGTTTTAGATAACTATACATTTTATCTATATCAAAGTCTGAACCCATTGATTCAGTAATACCATCTGCTACAACTACTGTATTTTTTAATTCAGTTGGTAAAAATCCAGCAGTTTCATATAATACAGTACTACTATGTTTAGCTTTTGGTATTCTAGTATATATACCTTCAAGAAATTCTTTTGGAAGTTTACTGTAATCAATTACTTTTCTACCATCATCTAATATTTTAGTATAATTATTTATATCTAATAATTTTCCATTATTATCTTTAAAATTCCATGAAGTTAGAACTTGCATTCTACGGACTTTATTATTTTTATCTAATCCATAACCATCCAATGTATCATGTATATTATGATTTTCAACAAATATAGTTCCATCATTTAATTGTTTTTTCTGTATATCAGATAATTTAGAATAATCACTAGTAAGTTTATAATTTAAATCTGGTACTTGAACATCAGAAGTTCCTGGCATACGTATTTTAATTACATCAGAATTAAGTAAACTATACATTAATGATTGTATTCTATCAAGACTTCCATTAAACAATAAAGGTATTTCAAATTTTGTATTATCGTTTGCTAATGATAATTGCTGAGTATCTGTTATAGACCAATTTCTATTAGGTTCTATTGCAGCATTATATAACAATTTTTGCAATTTGCTTAAATCATCAAATGAATAATCTCCATTAATATCTTTAATCAATGCAAATTTATCAATAACTTTATTTCTACCTATTTCATGTAATTTATTTATTAGTTTTTCTTTTTCTAATTCAAGGTTTCTACCAGTATAATCATCTTTTCCATGATAACTAAAATCTTTTACATCTCTAATATCATTAAATTCTAATGAGTTTAATTGAGTAATAAATGCAATATTATTATGCAATACATTTTTTTGAACTAAACCAAATGAATTTCTATCAATAGTTTGTATTTGGTTATCTTCAAATTTAATATCATTTATAAAATCACCATCACTTTTAAATATTATAACAGGAGTTATAGAACCTAATTTATCAGTTGAAGAAAATGCAAGTCTATCTATATTCTTATTTTCCATTGCAACTCTAAGTTTATCAATATCTAAACCAGCAGTCATCTCAGGATATAATCCTAATGCTCCAGACTTACGAAAGTGTACCATTGATACATCTTCATTAGGATAAAATTGACTATCATATAAAATAGGTTTTATACTATTTAATATTGCTTTTTTTTCATTACCCGTTAATTCAAAATAATTATTAATATTATATTTATCAGATTGAGCAAGTTTAATTTTATCTAATATGTTATTACCAATTTTATGGTCAATAAGATTGTAAGCCGTTCTAAATATTATATCTTCTTTAGCAGTTGTTACTTCAGAACCATCAGTGGTTTCAAGTTTATCATATCCATTTATATTCAATCTTTTATTATATTCCTCAATATGTTTACTAGGTATAATTCTGTCATTTGCAGTTATACTATTGAAACTAATATTATTTTCCCAATCTCCTGTAATGTGTGGAGACAATCCTCCTTTTAATCTTTTTTGTAGATTTCTATATGTTGCATCATAATCAATTTTATTATTATCTAATTTAGTTGCAATAGCAGGGTCAAATAATATCATATATGACTCAGCATTAGCTATTCTAGATTGAATAGCAAAATGAGCAATCATATTTTTTATTTTATTAAACTGTAAATCTTGTTTATTCTTATAATATATATGTTTATCAGTTATATCAATTGGATTATATTCACTACTTTTTATAATATCTGAATCAATTGCATCATTATTTAATTTATTTCTTTTATTTATTAATGCTGCATCTTTTATATTATCTTTATATTTAGTAAAATCTACAGTTTTAGTATCTATAAAATCCTGTATAGTATTTTTAATATCATTTTCATTATAAAGTTTAATAACTTTTTTTAAATTAATAACACTTTCTTCTGTATTTTGTAATTTACCATCTATATATACATCTTTAATTTCATCTTTTGATAAATATTTAGATAAATTATGTTCATTTAAATAATTAAATAATATAAATGAACTAGCTCCGTCATTATATTCTTTAAATCTAGTTCCATTACCTTTATTAAAATTTAAAATCCTATTAACTTCACCTTGTATTTGAGTATATAGTAAATCAACAGTATTATCACTCAATTTAATATTAGAATCTTTATCAAAATATAAACTAATATCTTGTTTTAGAGCATGAATTATTGGAACAACAGCATTTTCTCCAAATGTTAGTGTAAAAAATCTAGTATCATTATTTGAACCTGTAATAAATGCATTTAATGCAGTTATATTTTGATTTCTATAATCCATTTTACTTCTATCAATTCCTGTTAATCCTTTGGATAAAGCATCAAAATAAGTTACTTTAAATCTATCTTTTATATTTGGATTAATATTTATATCATTTAACCATAGTGAATGGCTACTAAATGATGTATTTAATAATTTAGAAAGTATGCTGGAATTTGGATTTTTAATATCATTTATTCTATTAGCTAAATAAGTATAATCTTGTGGTTCAAATATAAGATTTCCATTACTATTCATTGCTGAATTATCATATATTTTAGTTTGATATTTATCATCTAATGTAGCTAAATTATATAAAAAACGTTTACCAAAACCAGTATCAAATATATTATTATTTGTTAATAGTAAATGAAATAAACTATTTTTGTTATCAATATCAAAAGTTCTAAATAATTGACTTTCTCCAATTAAACTTGGATTTTTTATAAAATCTTCTACTGTATTTTTATTTACATTAATTCCTAATCTATTTAATATTGATTGAGTTAAATCTTTAAATTTAGGTATATCAAATTTATCATTTGATACAATTTTATCATCTTCAACTATACTACTATATGCATTTCTTAATTTATCTTGTAAATTTAATAATGACTTAGTTGGAATAGATTTATTATCTTTTAAATCAAATAATTCAGATGCATTATATTGTTCTTTCCAATCATTATATAATCCTAATTTTCCAGAAGTACTATTATTATATATAAACTTATAATTTTGTCCATGTTCTCTTATTAATTTTTCAAGTTGATGTCTATATTTTGCCATTGTATTAACAAATTCTGTTTTAACTTCTGACATTTCATCCCCTTGTAATTTTTCAGCTATAACTGATAATATTGGGTTATCAGAAATTGATTTTGTATTTAATGTATTTATTAATTCTTTAAATGTAGTACCACCATCCATTAATGAAGATTGAATATTATTAAATAATTTATCAATATCAGCAGGAATTGTTAATCCTAATATATTCTTTTTAATAAATGTTTTACCATCTTTTATATATATATCAGGAATACCATATAAAAATGCTTTAAATTTGGGACTACTAGTATTCTTTATATTAACTTTGAATTTACTTATATCATTATACTTCATAACTTCATATAATGAATTTTCAGCATCATCTATATTATCTTCATTTTTTAATTCTTTAATTCCATCAGATGTTAATTCTATTCCAATTTTTTGTTTCAATTGTGAAATAGTATGTTGTTTAATTTTATCAAAATTATTTATAACATCATTATAAGATTTAATTCTATTAGATAATATATCCATATTCATAACAGAAAATCTTCCTAATATTTCTTTATCAGAATTTGTTAATTCTATATGATTTTTTATTTTAGTATAAATATCACTTAAATCAGATTTAATACTTTTTAATTTGTTTAATGTATTATTAAAATATGTTTTACTACTAATATCTTCTTCTTTATTAAATATTACTTTATTTTTATAATAATCTAATATTGGAAGTATAATAGAATTAACTATATCTACTTGATTTTGGAATGAACCTAATTCAGGTATAATATAATTTAATCCAGCATTTATTTCATTATTTACATTTTCAGTTATATCACTATTTATTGCATTAATAGATAAATATGAATCTTTATTTTTTATATCTTCAAATATATCAGATGTTTTATTATTAGTATCAAATAATCCAGATTCAATTTCAGGTTTTATATTTTCAAATACATTATTAAATTTATCATCTGTATTTTTAATTGGTTTATCATTTATTTCAACATCTTTAATATCTTCTCTATATTTGTCAATATGAAAGAATACATTAGGTTGTGCAAAATATATATAATTTCCTTTTTTATCTTTAATTGTACCATTAAATACAGTTAATACTTTATCTCCAACAAATTTATTATAATTATCAAATTTATTAATTGTTTTAATATTAAATAATTCATCTGTATCTTTTCCACCTATTTGTCCTTGTTTATGTAATATAGGTTCAATTATTTTAATATTAGGTTTATTTAAATTATATGTTTTAATAGAAAATGGTATAAATGCTTGTTTGTCAATTATAGCACTATTGAACTTTGTATCAAATTCATCCTTATCAATACTTGAAATTCCACCAGTATTATTTGTTTTAGTAAATATTGGTTCTCCATTATCTATTTTAGCACTATATATTGTTTGATTAGATACATCACCAATTTTAAATTCACCATCATCTGTTACATTAAATAAATATTCATGTTTACCAATATTTAAATCTGGTGCTTTTAAAAATAATGTATTTAAATCAAATTTATGTAATGATAAATATTGACTAACAAAACTTTTTATATATTTTGGATTATCTCTATCAAATAATATTTTATTTGTATCACTATGAAATTTATCGTTCAATTTAGAATAATCATAATGACTATAATTTGCATCTACATAATTTCTTAATGTAAATGACATATCAGAATTTGAATTTACTCTTGGAGTTTGTAATGGTAATATATCTGTTTTATCTATATTATTTTTATTAATAATTCCAACAGTTAATCCTTGAATTGCATAATTCGGATTTAAATCAAATGGAAGATTTTCATTTTTACCAATTACTACATTACCATTAATTATAGTTCCTAATAATGATATTCCTGGAAGTAAATCATTAACTTTTCCAGCTTTAATTCTTGGAGTTCCATCATTCTTATATAATACTTCTCCATTATCTTTATCTATATTAATATTTAATATTGGATGGCCATTTGACTTATCAGATATTAAACCTGTTTCACTATTACCTTTATTTAATTCAGAAATTAAATGATTACGTAATTTAATATTTCTATCATATTGAAGTTTAGTATTATCTATTACACCATCTTTTGTATTTATATATTCAGCAACATTATTTGCTTTTAATACACCGTTATCATCGTGTAATGCTATCCAATCTGGATTATGTACATAGAATATATGTTTCCAAGTATTATCTTCTGGATTATGATATTCAACAGATATTGGTATATAATTATTAAAATCCTTTGAATGTTCTTTTTTTAAACTTTTATAAGTTTCAGTACCATCATCAGATTTATAATCTTTATCTATTACAAATCTTATTTTATCACCTTTTTTAATACTATGTGCAATAAATAAAGCTTCTTCTGATTTAACATCATTAGAGGTTGTATGTCTAGATACTTCATTGATTAAGCTATTACGTTTAAATATTTTTAATGAACTAATATAATCTTGAAATAAATATGCACCAGCATTAGCACCATTTATAATTTTACTATCTATTCTATCAAATTTTCCACTAACAGTTCTTTTTATATTTCCTTTAATATTGCTTGTATCTTCAGAATTTAAAGAATTATATAATCTTGAATATTTATCAGCAACATTATTTATATCTCCACTATTAATATCTTTACTAGCAGCAGATATTCTATCACCATTATCATATATTGGTTCTTTAGATTTAGCTTGATCTACAACAGCTTCTTCATTGGATGTTATATCTGGTCTAGTATTCATTAAATCTTTTTTAGATTCTATATTAGTACCAATAGGAATAAAAGATGATGAAAGATTATTAGGCTGTTTAATAGTTATATCATTATCTACTTCATTATTAGATTTTTGTTCATCTTTTATATCTATTGGTTCATTTGATTGACTACCAGTTTTATTTGTAGTTTTATCTATACTTTTATCACTTTTAGATTTAAATTCATGTATTGCAGCTTCAGCAGCATTTTTAGTTTTAGTAGCAACATTTTTTATTGTATTAAATGTGCTAGATTTATTCTCATCAGTTTTAATTTTATTAGTTAATTCATTCATTCGTTTATTAACTATAGTTTTAAATATATCTGATTCAGAATCATAGTTATCTTGTGTATTTATATATTCTTTTAAATCATCTACAGTATTAAATGTATTAACTTTGGTATTAATATCATTTGCTAATTGTTGATAATTCTTATTTTCTTCTTTAGCATTAGTTTCAACTTTTTCACGTTCAGAATTATGTTGTTCTAAATTTGTATAAATACTTTTTGCAGATTCTCTACTAGATTGTGCTGCTATCTTTTTACTAATTAATTCTAACCAATTTTTATCATAATCACTAAGATTAAAACTCTTAACATTTTGTTTAGTTTTAGAATTAAATTCAGTAGTAAATATATATTTATCTATATTTTCATCAGTTTTTGATATTTCAATATTAGTTGGATTATCTCCTAATTCTTTTGATTTATAACTGTTTAATATAGATATATTAGATTTATCTAAATTTATATTCTCATTCTGTAAATAATCAATTTTATCTGTTAACTGTTGTTTAGTTAGACCAGTATAAATATCTCTATAATTATTTGGTTTATCTTTTAAAGTTTCTATTATATCTTTATATTGGTTAGATAAATTATTATTTATAGCTTGTTGTAATAATCCTTGTTTATATTTATGCAATGGATGATTTAATTCATCCTTATTTACAGAATGTGTTAAATTATTTAATTGTCTATTGTAGTGTCCAATTAATCTACGACTTTCATCAGCAATATATCTATTTATAACAATATCATTTGCAGCATTATATTGTTTAGAATATAATGAATGATATTTATTATATGAACCTTCTAATTTTGTAGCAATATCTTTATATTCTTCAACTTTACCTGGATAATCTTCACTAAGACCTAATTTTGTACTTTCATCTTTAGATAAATTTGATAATCTATCTAATGTTTCATGTACATTTTGCATTGTACCTTTTTGTGCATTATCCATTATAGTATTAAAGAATTGCTCTTTATTTATTTTATCAAATGCATCAGCATCACCAATTTCTTTTACATTTTCTTTAATACGTTCTAATGCCATATATCTAGCGGGTTTAGTATTCATATATGTAAATCCATGAAGCATTAAAGCATTTAATACTCCAATAGCACCAGCACTAATTCCTTGTTTACTTGTTAATTCTTTTAAAAATCTATCACCAATTGTACTACCATTATTTTTAATGAGACCTGTTTTTATTCCAATATCTCTATTTGCTTCATCGTTTATAAATTTACCAGTAACACCCATAGCATATAATGATAAAGACGATTGAGCAACTTCTTTTAATGTTTGATTGCCAAGTAAACTTTCATAACTACTAGTAGCTTTTAATCCTTTAAATAAATTTCCAATACCAAGTGAATAAAATAATATATTTATATTACTTCTATCTAATACTTTTTCAGCTTCAACACTTGCAGAACGTTTAGCCATATTATTAATTTCAAGTGCATTTTTCTTTGGATATAGTTCAGAATAATGTTGTGTAAATTCTTTCATTCCAATATTAAATGTTTGAGCTGCAGCAGAAATACCAGTACTATGTGATAATGCAGTACTAGATAATAATGTAGAACCAAGTTTATTTAATTTTCCACTAGCTGTAAAATCAGATATAGCTTTAATAGTATCTCCTAATGTATTATCAGCCTCTCCAGCTACTTCAATACCTTTTGCAGCTAATCTTCCTAATTTAGTAGCATCAACTAAATCTCCAAGACTACTCAACGCTAATCCTGCACCTTTATCCAATGCACCAGCAGGTAATAGAAATCCAAGCATACTAATCATACCTGGCCCATTTTTATACCACCAATCAGCACTTAATACGGGTGTAGGATGTTTTTCATTTATATATATAGGAAATTCATTATTAACTTTTTTATTAAACTGTTCTACTCCATTTAAAAAGAAATTAGTATATTTAGAATCCTCTCTAATAGTTTTATTAAACCACATTGGAATATCTAATATTGCACCAAAAGGTTTTATGGCTGTTGTTCCAGCTTCAATAACACCTCTAGCAATTACATTACCAATCTTTTGAAAAGTACTTTGATTATTAGCTTTATATGAATTTAATGCTTCACCTGGAAGTCTTAAAGATTCAGCACTAGGAACAAATCCTTGTGCATATTTATCACCATCAGGATTTATAATTGTAGAACTTCCTAATCCATATATTTGAGGTTCATGCTGTGGAATATTATTATAACCTTTTTCTGTGTTAACTAATCCAGTATTGTTTTCTGGAATAATAGGAACAAATGTTGAAGTAGATTTAATATTTGTATTTGGCATATTATTGATTCTTAAGATTATATACTCCTGATAAACTAATTATAGCATCAGTTAATGCATTATTATTATTATATTTAGTTTGATGTAATAATTGTCCTTTTCCATTTACATAATACAATATCTTAGCATCTTGCAATCTAACTAATTGAGGGTCTTGTTTTTCTATATCTGTCATCGAACTTCTAGGTTTATCAACTGTCATATATACTTGTGTAGGTTTTCCATTTATGTCAACTTTTGCAGGAATACCACGTGGATAAATTCTACTTCCACCATTTACAATTGAATTTCTACTATTATATAACATTGCAAATGCCATAGATTTTCTATTTTTAACATTATTTATATTATCACCAACTACATAAGTTTTACTTCCATCTTTCCCATTAACATCTATAACTAATCCATTTGCAAAACCATAACTATCAGATTGACTTGTTAATGAATTTGTATAATCTGTTTTTCCAACAACATTTATAATAGTATTTTTATTAGCTTTTTTTAATATATTATAAAATTGTTCACCATTCATAAATTTACCAGTTTGATTATCCCATACTCTATGAGATTTTATAGTACTATTTATCAATACATTTCCATCTTTATCTTTTATTCTTCCACTAGAATTACTTGTAAATATTCTAAGATCATTTTCTTGTTCATTTTTATCAGTAACTCCAAATCTTTGATATGATATATTGTTTAATTGGTTACTATTATCATCAGAACTTCCTATATTCTTATTCAATGCAGTATTCATAGATGAATATATTTTTAATTTTTCATTAACATCAAGATTATCAAAACTATTTTTATATAAACTTTCAGATAATGAAGTACGCATATTATATATTGTTTGTTTAGATATATTATCTAATCCGTTTATGTTAGTATTAATATCAGTTAAATGATTTAATTTTTGATTATTATCAGAATATTTAATATTAGTATTATTTCCTTGAGAATCTGCTAATTTATTAGTCATATAGTCAGTAAATCCAGCAGTTCCATAAATATCAGATGCTCCAAAAGATGGAGTATTTTCAGCTTTTATAGCATCATTTATTTTAGAATATATAGAATTATTAAGTATTGTTCCTGGAAGATAATCATAATTTGAAGTTAAAAATGGATTTTTATCATACTTAGAAGTACTTGTTACACTAGTTCCATTATAAGAATTTGCTAAAGGTGCAACCCATTGCTGTATAATATCATTTGGTGTCCATTGTCTAACAGCACCATTGTTATCTTGAATTAATCTACCTTCAGCATTTCTAATTTGTGCTAATTGATTTGCATAAGCTACCGTATTTGGATTACTTTCAGCAGAATATAACATATCTTTATGTATTGCATTTACATTTTTTCCTTTTATTGTATGTTCAGCATATCCAACTATATCACCATTAATATTTCTTAATACAGTTGGTGCAGTTTCTCTACTTATTATTGGAGCATTATCACCAAGACGCTGTAATTCTTTACTATAATCATATTTTTGCATTATCTGAGGTAATGCAAAATTATGATAAAATCCATGTTTATCTGCTACTGTGGGAGTAAATGGTCTACTCATTATATAATTATATGACTCTGCATCATATTTATTTCTATTTCTATTATATTCAGCTCTTTGCTGCATATATTGTGCATTTCTACTAATTGCATATTTTAGCTGTTGATTTGTGGCATAATCTTTATATAATTTATTTAGTTGTCCTTGAGCACTATTAAAGTTTTCACTAGAAGATATATTATTTATAGTATTATCAAATTTATTTTTTTGAGCTATTAATATATTTCTATCTATAGGATTAATTCTTAAGTTAGATAATGCTATATCTAAATTATTAGCTTTATCAACTAACATATTATTAGCATGACTCATAGACATCATAGTTTGTCCTATTTGTTGAATAGGTTTTCCAATATAATCTGGTGTATATGTATTAAATGAAATAGGTGAACCGGGTAAAGAATAAGGTTGTACTGCCATAATATTATATTTAAGTATTATTATCTAGTTATTAAACCTGAACTTCTTAATTTTTTAAGTAAATCAGTTTTCTGTAAATTTGATAAATTATTAATATTTATATTTCCATTAGTACTAAATCCAATTTGCTGTGCAATAGCTTGTAAATATTCATTTTGATATTTATCACGTTTCATATTATTTAATAAGCCATTTATTCCTTGAAGTGTACTTCCAACCAATGCAGTTCCAGCTTGAATCTTACCAATTTCATTAGCATATTGTTGATTACTATATCTATTTGCGATTTGATTATTATATAATCCAACTCTATTTCTTCCCATAGTATTAGAATTATTAATTCTATTTCTATCAGCTATTTCAGCTGCTAGTATTCTACCTTCACTATTTATCTGATTTCCTCTAACAGCATTAATTCTATTCAATGCAACATTTGAATTTTCAGTATTGTTTAATATTGTATTATCAAAATTAGATACAGTTGTATTCAAGTCTGTTAATTTTCTTTCAAAGATAGATTTATTTGCATCAATATTTTTATTTACATAATTATATAATGACGGTTTTGATAAATTAGAAGTATTTAATTTATCATATGCAGAAATATTAGAAATAGTACTTCCCAAAACACCCAATCCATTCGCAACATCTGACATTATACTATGATTACCAGTATTATTACCTTGAATATTATCTTGAGTATTAGTTGGAATATTTATATCTGATGCTCCAATTTTATATAATGGAATAGTAACATCATTATTTGATGGAATAGCATTTATTTCAGTATAAGGAATAGCAGTTGTTCCATGTATTGCAACTTCAGGAAGCATAGTTGTTTTAATATTTGTATTATTAATTGGAGTATCTTCTATACGAAAATTATTAGAAGCTGTATTAACCATATTATTATCATTTCCATAAATAGGAAAACCTAAACCAAACTTATTAGGGTTATTAACATAATATTCTGAATTATTAATATAACTATTCATAGGAAAGTTATTTAATTCTCCACCATTGCTAAACTTATTTTTATTATTATTATTTAACGCAATAGCTCTAATAGCATATTTTTCAGCTATTAATTTAGGATTACCACCAGCAGCAATTTCCTGTCTATATTTTGTTGCTTCACCTAAATCATCAGATATTACAACAGGCATCCCATTATAATCAACTACTATTTCTTTATTATCTAATTTAACAGGAATTCCATCTACATTAGCATTAATTGCATCTTTTTTATTATTTCCTAATACTTCAATTCCATCTCCTATTTTTTTAGTAATAGAATTAGTATTAATATCAATATTACCACCATCAGCTTTATGCTGAACATGGGCAAAATTCTTTGCAAATACAGCTTTTCTAATCATAATAGTTGTATATTTATCTTTATGATTTAATACTTCATTGGCAAATTCTTGAACTGTCATATGATGTTTTTTTGCAGCAGTTGTAAATGTTCCTATTTTAGATTTTTTAATCATACCACCAGTACTATATAAATTATTTATATTATATCCAAGTGGATTATATTCATCTAATCGTTGTTGATTATTTAATCCTTCTTGATTTATTTTAGTTATATATGCATTACGCTTTTTGATAATAGATGCTTTATTTTCAGCACTATTTTGAAATAAACCTTCTGTTAATCCAAGAAGTGCACCAGCACCAGCACCAATTGCAGTTCCAATTGGCCCTCCTATTGTAGTTCCTATAGCAGCACCAGTTCCAGCATTTGATAGTACATCACCTATTACTCCACCAGTACTATATTTATATACATTTCTACCTTTATAATTTGAATATTCCATTATCTTGTTAATTTATCAGAGTTAATAAATACATCACTAACATTTATTGAATTTCCATTAGTATTATTAAATTCAAATCTTATTATAATAAAATCATCTATAAAAAATGATTTATCGTACCAGTTAGTAACAATTTGTGTATTATTTAATACATTTAATTTTAATTCATCAATTGCAAGTCTATCTAGTACTTGTATATTTTTAGTTTTTAATACATCTCTAAAGTCATTAAATTTCCATAAACTTCCAGTTAATCTAACATTACCTACAAAATCTTTTAAAGTTTTATCATAAGTTTGATATACTAAATCTATTTTATCACTATATCTATTATAATTAAATATTTTTATAGTATCAAAAGTTTTAGTCATATCAATATCATTTGTTATTGGAATTGTAACAATACTTTTCCATAATATTGATTTAAATCTTTTACTAAATACATCATTTTTATTAAATATAATATCTACATAAGATGATTTAGTAGTATATACAAATGTATTATCTAATATAAATTTACCTGATACATTGCTATTCATTTTAATTATTCCATTATTCAATATAGCAAATAAACCAAGTCTATTATAAAACATTTGAGTTGGTATAAAATCATGTTTGAATCCCCAACTTTTTATAGCTGGATAATAATCAATAGAAAAGGAATCAGATACAGAACTAACTTTAGTTAATATTAGTCTTTCATATTTTTCATCCCAAGAACAAATAATACCTAATCCACCATAAGGATTATCAATTAGTGTATTAACAATTTTAGATGTAGCAGACACATTAATAGTTGCACCATTATCAAATAATACATATACACTATTATCAAATAAATATGCATTATTAACAATACTTGAATTATTATATTGTAAATTTGTTATAAACCATTGTCTCATATCAAATTTACTTATTTCTTCTACTTTTCCATTATATATAAATATCTTACCTTGACTTCTATCAACTATTATATTTCCAAACTTAGTTCTAATACTTGCAAATTTACTTTGACAACCTACATAACCTATACCATCTGGAACTAATTCAAAAGGTTCTTGTTTAAATATATCAGCATCACCAAGATTTGCAACAATATTTTTATTTATATTTAATTCTCCACGATATTGATATGCAAATGTACCAAATTTGTGTTCCACTAATAAATCTAAACCATTATTATCTAATGCTACAATACCTTCTTTATCAATTCCACTTATTACATATTCATTAGATAGTATTGTTCTCCAATCTAATGTTAAACTTTCACTACTTTGAATAATTGTTCTATATACAATATTCTCAAATACTGTATCATATTGTATATTTGGGTCAAATATAAGTATTGTTTGTAAATCATTTAATGCATTATAAAATTTATTATATCCATAATATGGAGCAACATTAAACAATTCAAAATCTACATTTTTATATTTACCTAATGCTTTTACAATTAAAGTAAATATACTATCATAATTTGGAGGAGTTTGTGTAACACCATTATAACTTGTACCACTTATATCATTTTTATCAATATTTCCATTATATGTTAATCCTAACGAATTAGTATTATTAATTAAATTATATTTAGGATAAAATACAGTAAATATATCTTTACTCATATATCTTAATCCAATATTTCTAATACTATATTCTGGAACCAAATAATATACAATATTGTTAAGAATATTTGTGGATATATCTAAATTATAATTAATATTTGTTATTCCATGAAGATTAAAATATGTATCACCACCAAATATTATATTTGTTTTTACTATATTAGTATTTGGATTAACTGTAATTGTTGGAATTATTCCACTTGTAAATATTATATTTCCATTATCAACTAAGAAGTTTGATGTAGTATCATAATATTCATTTTCACTGTTAGTTACAATACCACGCCATATTCTATATGTAATAATATTAGATATAATATCCCATGTTAAATTTATTGTTCCATTTGTAGTTCCTCCATCTACTGTTCCAGAAACTTCAGATGATATATCTGTCCAACCATTATTATTTTTAACTGATACTTTATAATAATATGTCCCATTTAATATACCAGTAACAGAAAGACTGCTTAATAATCCAGTTGGAGTAGGTAGTTCTATATAATTATCATTTATATTAACTAATATTCCTGTTCGTACTAATTTTTGATTAGTAAATGGTTTATACATATTAGTTTTAAATGCATATAATGTTCCCATTAAATAATCTGTAGTAGTAGTTATTAATGTTGGAGTACTTCCATTTTTATATCTTAATTTAATATATTCTCCATGTTTAAAATTATTAGGACTTGAACTAGAATCATTATTCATTATATATGATGCACCATCTAATGCTCTAATTGAATTAACTTCAAGTATTGAATAAAGAGTAGATGTATTATGTATAATAGATGTTATATCCCAATAATAATCCAATTTTATATGGGTTGGAGCTAATGCTAATTTACTACTTAGTAAATCGAATGAATAAAACTTATTAAATGTTTGAGATACTGTACCATTATTATCATAATAAGGAAGCAACGATGTACCTAATACACTCATAGAATCAGTAGCACGTTCTGCATATAATATTTCAAAATGGCTATATTCAGATTTTATATTATCAGGAATATAAATATTATTTAATTTAATTCCAAGTATTCTTCCAAACATATCTCCACTAGCTATAGGAACAATATTATATTCACAAATTAAACTTCCATCAAATGTAACACTAAAATTAGTTCCAATACATGCTGAATACATAGAAACTTTAATGCCTTCATTTTGAGCAATATAAACAAATTTAACATTATTTAAATTTAATGATACACTTTCTATTATTGTAGGAGTATAATTAACAATATCTATAATTGTAATTGTTCCATCAGATAATATATGTTCAATTTTAATATATCCTTCTATTGTTTCAGTTATTGGTAAAGTCAACTGTATAGCAGATAATATTAAATCATAATTTAATTTTATATATAATGTATCTACAGATTGATTAATCCAAGTTGTACTATCTGGAAAGTATCCATTACGTGCATCATTTATAAATACAGCGGTTGCGGATGTTTTATATTCATTATATGCAGTATTAGGAGATAAAAACTTTATATAATCAGCTTCACTTATATCATTTAATGTATCTATAATACGTTTTCCACTAAGTTCTCTTACTAAATAATTTGTACTAGGAAATTTATGATGTTTAATAGGAGTTCCTTGTAAATTTCTACCATTTAATAAATTACCATTATAATCATATTTACTATTAAAATCATTATCAGTATCAACATTACTTTTAGGAAAATATTCATTCTCATTTTCCCAATAACCCATTGTACCAATACCATTGGTAGAATCAATTATAGTACAAGTATCTTCAATATGAAATTTTCGTGCAGAACTATAAATCTTTACCGCTTCTACATTTGTACTGATTGCTAAATCACTTAATACTGCATCTCGTCCTGATATAATAAATGCAGGACTTTTAATGTTACTATTTAAATTAATAAGTCTAATATAAAATGCATATACTTCACCTGGCATAAAACATTTATTTAAATATATAACTGAAGAATCTTTATAACTACCTTTTATAGCATTTAAAGATACTTTATTATTATATACCCAATTTATTGTTATATTATTTGCATATTTTTGATATTTAACTATTTTATTAGTAGTTAAACTAGCTAAATATATACGTTTTTGAAGTTTTGTATATGCACCAATAGTATTAAAAGAGAGAGAGTTAACTAATATTGAGTTAATATCTATTACAATAGAATCACTTAAATCTGAAATATTAATGGTATTAGTTCCAAATACATTAAATTCATTATATCTATATGCTATTATTCCATTGAATCCATAATGAATAACATTAACTTTGTATATTTTAAATAATGCATCAATATTATTTATATTTATTACAATACTTTTACTAGTAACAAATTCATCATAATCTCCATTATAATTTTCCCAAGTCTCACCACTTCCAGATTTTACAATTACAATGGGATTAGATAAATCACTATTATTGGTGAATGTACCATCATGTAATTTATATTGAATAGATACATAATATGTACCAGATTTTAAATTACCTCCATCATCTAATACAGATTTTAAACTAAATATAGGAGATTTGAATGGTATAAATTGGTCAGCTAATATAATTTCATTAGAATTTAATAATTCAAATGTAGAAGTATTTAATAAAAATGGTAAATTATCTAAATTAAGTAATTTACTAGTATCATGTTTATCACTAAATAATGATATTAGTTCTCCTTTATGATTATATTCATATTCACCAAATATAGGATAGTTAATATTAAAATTTAAATATTGAGTTTTAAGTTTAATGGTATATATATCATCTTTATATAATCCTATCTCACTATAAATTCCATCAATACTAAATATTATAAATGAATCTGCTGTAACAATAGTACCTAATATAACACCTGTAACGGAGTGCAATAATGTATTACCTGGTTCAGATATAATATTAGTAAATTTGTTAGTAATAATAAAATTATTACCATCAGTAATTTTTTGATTATTAATATCTGATAGATTGGTATCTCTATCTTGTCCATATACAGGTTTCATTTATATTAATATTATTAATTATTTAATATCCAATAATATATTAACTATTTCAAATTGTTCACATGAAATATTGTCAGGTAAATCAGTTTCTTCTAATTCTATTTGTTCATATTTAGTAATTTCATTTAATACTTTTAAATATTCATTATTTTTATTAGTTGCATCATCTATAGTTACTTTATATTTAGTAGTTAAAGTTGCATAAGAATTATCAAATTCTGTTTTATTCTTTATAATATTATATTTAATTTGTTCTTGGCTAGTTCCTTTATTTAATATTTCTTTAGAAATAGAATTATCTTCATTTCTATCAGCATATTTTTCTCGTAATGCATCACCTTCTTTTTTAAAACTTTTAAATTCTTTACTTTCTTCTTTAATAGTTTCAAGTAATTTAAGTTCTGTTAATATATTATTTGTTGCTCTATTAATTGCTACTACAAAATGACGACCTCTTAAAGCTTTTAATATATTAACATTATTTAATGCGTAATATAAACTTCCATTATATACTTTCATTGTATTTATTGATTATGTTATTATTAATATTATTAATTATTGAATTGTAAATATATAATAATAATATTAGAAATGCAAATATTTATTAAATATTATTATCCAATATTATTATTATATATTATAATATTATTATATAAATTATTTATAATTTATTTATTATAGTATCTACTATATCTTTTCTTACAGTTTTTATATCTTTTTCTACATTTTTTATATCTTTTTCTGCAGCATCTTTTACAGTAGTTTCAACATTATTTTTTAATGCTAAACGAGTTTTACTATTAAATATAGTTTTTCTATAATGAAATATAGTGGCAACTATAATACCAATTAAAAATCCAATGATTAAATTTGTCATACTTTTAAGATTAAAATTATAATTATTATTTAAATTAATTTGTTGCTATACCATCCCAATATACTGTTGACGAATAAATAAGTGCCCATGAAATACCATGATCAGTAGAAGCATATATATTACCCCAAGAATCAGTTGCTACCATATGACTTCCAGTACTTCCAGAAGCAATCATCCAATCACTTGCTGTTGTTTCTTGTATTAAAGTTCCAGAACTATCAATATAATAAATAAGTCCAGTATACTTACCAGTACCGGTTGAAGCTATTATATATTTTCCTGAGTAATCTCCAGATATACTCCACCAATTAGTATAATAAAGGGGACGAGTACTGTCCCATATAGTACCTCCATTTACAGAATACCACAAAATTCCATCATAAACTTCTCCAGCATAATAAATAGAACCATTATTGCTTACATAAACAGCTCCCCAAACTAAAGATTGTGCCCCTGTTTCTGCTGTCCATGTAACACCATAATCAGTAGATATATAAATATATCCTGCTGTTGAACCTCCAACAGCTGCTATTTGATATTGCCCAGATGAACTTACATCAACTGAATGCCAATCTAAATTTGAAGCTCTCTGTGTCCATGTAGCTCCATAATCCGAACTTGTATAAATATATCCACCCCATACAACAGCTGTTTGATATACTCCTGTACCACTTACTGCAACTGCTGCCCAACCCCGAACTACTTCTTGTTTATTCCATATAACACCAAAATCATTAGAAGTGTAAATATTTCCACCGTTAACAACAGCTGTTTGATACATTCCCGTAGAATCCATACTTACATCCCACCAATATTGAGAAGTTGCTACTTGTGTCCACGTAGTTCCATAATCATTAGATCGATAAATATACCCACCATCTACAAAGGCTGTTATCCATTGACCTGAAGTATCAGTAGGTGCAACATTATAATTATTATTACCTGCTATTATTCCTATTGGAATCATTATTGTAAATCTCCTGTTATAAACCAAGTATTATCAGTTAATTTCTGTATTGAAATAACTGAGTATTGAGTTCTTGTAACTACACTCCTGGAAGTTAGTATTGTTAATCCAGTTACAGCAATAAATGTAAGTTGTCCAACTCCCATTTGTATAAAATCAATTCTATCTCCGATATTTAATAAATCTGAAATAGTAACTACCAGATTTGATGCAAAATTAGCTTGTATTAACTGACCTCGCATTCCTATAGTTGTAGAAAATGCAGTAGTATATATATTATATACATCTTGAGTTAATAACGAGTATCCACTTTTCATTATTATTATTATTTTAAATTAATATAACCAATTGTTCCTTGATATGTATTTGTTCCAGCCTCATAACCCATAGCCATATATAATCTTCCATCATCTTCATTTAATTGCAATGGAACTATAACTCCACAATGATCTTGTCCCCATGTGTATTGAGTACCATAATTTGCAGTATCTCCATGAAGAGCTACAATACAAGGCGTAACAACTAAATTCCAGTTATTATCAGTATCACTGTATTTCCATAAAAATACTTCATGGTTATTATAATTGCCTGAGGTAATATCATTTGATGCTCCTGATGAAAAATAGTATAATTCATTATTAAATACATATAAAACTCCATTTGCAATATCCTGTGAAAACATACTACCGGGATGAATTACATCAGTATCACTATATACAGTTATAACAGAATGTAATGAAAATACTCCATCAAGATTATTTGCTTTTAATACTATTCTACTACCACCAGTAAGTGCCCCATCTTGAACAGATATTAAATATTCACCTTTATAGAAGGTAGTAGATGTCCAACCATTCATACCTCCATTCCAAGTATAACCAGAAGTATTTAATGCTATAAATCTTTTATAAGATAAATTATCAGAAAAAACAACTGCTGCTAAATCAGAAGTACCATCAGATTTATTAACATCACCTACCATATAATGCATCCCATCCTCTCCTGGCATTCTATTTCCATTCACCCACATATTATATGCAACATATGTACTTGGCAATATACTATCAAATAAATCTGCTGCAGAACCAGCTTGTTGATCTGTCCATGTACCTAAAAGACTATTAGAAGTATAATGATGCATTGTAAAATAAGTATAAATAGCAAGACCTTTATTAACTCCTAATACTATTCCATGATATATACCATTAGTAGTCTTCCAAACATAAGATAAATTGTTAGTATATGTGTAATTAAAATCAGTAGAAACTGTACCTTTAGGGAATAGTATAGTAGAATTAGAATAATAGTAAGCTTTAAAAGATAAAGTTGCCATTGAATCACCTACAGTAGCATTCACTATTGCTGAATTTGTTGTAATAGTATAGCAATTAGAATATGTACCAGAAATTCCTACATATACAATAGAAAGACATTTCATAGCAACTGTATCGGGTTGTGGTTGTATAGTCATATCCCAAAATACCCAATTGGTAGGATTCTCAATTAAATCTTTAATATAAGGTACATTAGCGATAGTATAAGTATTAACATTGAGAGTGAAATAAGTATAATCAATAAGATAACCAGTTGAAATAACCATTGTTCCAGTACTTAATGGAGTGATTGTACCTGCAGCATAATCGATTGTATAATCAGTAGTAGCAGTAAAAGTAGTTAAGCCATCAGAGCTTGTTATTACTGGAGCTACTGTATTGTCAAGATTTACATGAGCAAGTGAAATAACTACATCAAGAGCTGTTCCTGTTGTAAATATTTCACCAGTAATACTGGTTGTAGGCATAGCTATTAATAACATTTGAGTTGCAATAGGTCTTATTCTACCAGTATAATCAGAAGTAGGAAGAGTATTATCTGCTTCAAGATTTTTAATTAAAGAAGTTTTAAATACATCATCAAGATTCTTTTTTCCTATTAATGGTGTTGCTATAGTTTTAGGTTGTCCTCCAATGTCAGATAGTACTTCCGTAGCAGTGCGATACGAAAGTACTCCTCCTGCACCGTAAGTGATGAAGTTTCCGATTGCGTCTGCAATGGTGGAGACGGTGAGTGTGCCGGCGACATTCATGTTCCCAGCAGGGGAAATGCCGAATAGCAATGAACTGGTAGAAGATGCATCCGTGCGCACCATGTTACTGTCAAGTCCTGTGGATAAAGGTTTATATCGCAATTGAAATTTTCCATAGGGATATGTAGTCCCTAACCAATAAGAAATTTGGGAATATGAATTATAAAAATGGATGCCCTGTGCTCTTGAGCCGGACTGAGTAGAATTTAATTGCAGATATGAATTATAAGTGGAAGCCGAATTGTTGCTTACTATATTCAAATCGTTGTAAACATGAAGTGAACCGGATAGAGTTCCTCCTGTAGAAGAAAGATATGCAGTACTATCAACACTCCCATCTGCTTTGAGAAACTGGGAACTCGTACCGCCTCCCTTGATGATGGATGAAGCGGTGAATGTACCGACAAAGTAACCATTACCGTTTACTGCAAACTTATTCCCAGATGTTGGGTCTGCTGTATAACCGACAAAGACGTTTCCTGTTATGGATTGTATCCTTAGTCCCTCAATCTCCCCCCCAGCAGTTCCGCTGTTTGCCATTAAAATTAAATCTCCACCTGTTGCTCGGTTTGTTAATGTAAGATTATCTGTACCAAAATAACCTAATCCGTAACGATTACTTCCTCCCGTATCTTTCAACTGATACCCATCAGAATTGCTTATAAGAACGGAACCTCCAGTGATTTCCAACTTCGCCCCAGGACTCGTCGTTCCGATGCCGACATTTGTATTCGTAAAGTATGTATCAACTACATTATCACCACCTTTAATTCTGAAATGTTCATTTTCAGTCCCTCCAGCCAAGGAACCTGTTTTAATAACCACAGCACCATTCGACGCCCTATTTGTCAGATAAGGATAAGAAGCCCCATCGGTTAAATCAAATCGAATGAACCATTTGGTGCCAGCAATCCCTCCCTCAGTCGGATGGTATAAAAGGCCGCCAACATCTGTATTTACAGCATAGGATTCGCCCCATAAATCCAGATCTCCGTTTATTGTTAACTCTGCAATAGCAGTAGATACGGTCGCCCCTACCAATAATCTCGGTGTTGTAAGACTGCCCGACAACGTCCCTCCTGTAAGAGGAAGATAATTAGCAGGAACATTCCAACCATAAGCCGTATTCCAGTTTGCAGAATTGTCTACAATTGAAGTGCCCCATGCCGTACCGGTGGAAAGTGCTATACCTGCTCCGGGATAAACCATGTGATTTATATCTGAAACTTTGGCTGTGTTTGCAATAATTGCAGAAGATTGTCCAGAAGTTATGCCAACTTTACTTTCATTCAAACTTATCCGATATTCCAAAACTTCAAATCCAGATAAAATAGTATCTGTCGCAGCCAAAACCCTTGAAGCGGTTGCTTCTGAATATCCAGTTAATGCCCTTGAAATTACTGGTGGTAGATTATTATCAGAATAAATAGGGTGATTAATCGTCCCATCTCCAAAGTATAAATTCAAAGTATCAGTAGTAAAACCAAGAACTGCCTGATTTAAAATTGGCATTGTGGCCAAAGTGCCTCTGTATAATTTAATACTATTTGACATTCTATTTTTTTAACCTCTTTTTTAACCTCTTTTTTAACCTCTTTTTTAATTCATCATTTTTTAACCTTAATTCTGAAATAGTAGCATCAAAACGTTCATTATTCTTAGATAATTGATTATTTGATTCTAACAAACTTTTATTCTTATCTTTTATTATTTTGCCTTCTTCAACAAGTTTATTACCTGCAATGATTTTTTCATTCAATAAATCAATAATTCTCTTAGAATTAATATTTTGTACATACAGGATACCTATCTGCATGATTAAATCATCTGTTGTTAAGATTGAATTATCCATTACCAAGTCCCTCCATCAATAGGCATACTTTGATAATCAGACAAAACAACGTATGACTCAGTTCCAGTATGATTAGCTCTTGCAAGTAAAAAAGCATTGGTATCATTAGCTGTTGCAGCGGTTGCAATTCCAGTTAATTTTGTACGTTCTGTAGAAAGGAATTTCTTATAGGTAGACCCATCTGCCAAGGAATCAAACGCAATTACATCGCTACCTCCGCTTTCATGCGTAGATGCATGTACAAGAGGTGTTCTTGCATTAGAAAATCTAGTATCGTTTCCATGTGGAACTAATGAAGCAGTTGTACCAAATCCAGGAAACGTGACCTTTGCAGTATTTGCAGTAACACTTGAATTTGCCGTTACACGAGCCTCTGTAAAATATAAATTACTACTACCTTCAGCCACATCATCAGTTGTTAGAACGACTGCCCCGGTTTGTGCATTCACACTACTCACACTATCAGTATTGCTTATTTGATCCCAAGTTATACCATCACTAATATTCCAATCTCCAACTTTCCAATCAATATTTCCAACTACAGCTGCAACAGAAACCTTATAGTACCACCCTTTATTTGCAGCAGCGGCAGTAGGAATTGTCGGTGTATTCGTTGACGCATCCCACACACCTTGATAATCAACACCCCCTACTATAGATGCAGGTAATTGTGCAAGTGGAATGTGTATTGATGCGTCAAGCGTAGCCACACCGTAGGCAGCCGCCAGATATGTTTTTGGAATCCGCAAGTTTAACGCAGTAGAAGTAGCTATACTAACAGGTTTATCTACATCACTTGTATTATCTACATTCCCAAGTCCTACACTACTTGAATCTAAAGCACCCCATGTAACACCAACTCCTGCAGTAACAATCTGAGGATATCCTATATCCGTAGCAGAAGACAAAACAGATTCATGATTATCAGTTCCATCCCCAATATACAATCTAAATGCATCAGTAGAAAAACCAAACTCTTTTGCACTAAGAGTTGGAACTGCACTATCTAAACCACCTCTAATTTGAATTAAATTTGCCATATCTATTAATTTAGTATTTATTATTTATTTATTATTTATTTATAATCTATTTATAATTTACCATATTCCTCCATTTATATTTATATCAGTTGAAGATACCAAATCAGGTTTTAATGTAACTTCATTATAATACATCAATGCATATTTTGATATTCCTGTTACATTAAAATTATTAGCAAGTTGAAATGAACTAGCATGTAAATTATCTAATGAATCTGCATTTAAATTACTAACTAATGTTGATGATATAACTATAAATGGGGGAGTTCCAGTCACTATATTTGATATTAATTGATCTGATACAGTAATAGATTTTCCAACTATTAGATTATTTACACCAAAATTTATATCTTTATAAGCACCAATATATGGAATTACATTATCATCAATAAAATCTAAAGCATTCTGTACAGTTATTATTGTATTATTAAATAAATGATTAAAATTAGTATAATTAGATAAAATATGGGATGCTTTAATAGTTAAATTATCAGTAAAATATAAATTTAATTCATAAATACTTACAGCAATACTCTCACTTATAGTTGCATTTTCTCCAATTGGAATATATGAAGTTCCTTTAAGATTAATATGAGTACGTTTTATATCTGCATCTACTATTTTAGTTCCACTCATATAACATTTGGATTTAAATCATTATTATATTTATTATAATCAATTAAAAATGAACGAATCATATTACTAATATTTTTCATATCATCTCTATCTAATGTAGCCAAACTATTTCTAGCAACAAATTTAAGTTTTTCCCAGCGTAATGCAGGATTTATAAATTCATTACCAGCATTTAATGATAATCCTGTAATTTTATGTCCTCTATACAATAAATTTCTAAGTATATACCAACTTATTGCATTAAATAATTCTTCATTATTTGGTATTAATGGATATAATAAATTACTATCTACATCTAATTCTGTAGGAAATTGTTTAATATAAAATGTTATATTTCCAGTTGGAAAAGTAGTAATAATATAGCCCATATTATTTAATTGATACTTTTCAGTATAATTATATAATTTAGCCATTTCATCTACAACACCTTCATTGATTTTTGTATCTCTTGGTAATATAAAACCATTATAAGTTATTGCTATTAATTCTTCAGTTCCATTAGGAATAATACATTTATAATTAACTACCATTCCAGGTACTGTAATAGCTTCAAGTGTATTACTAACACGAATTGCTCGCATAGCATTATATATCCAAGTTGGAACTCTAGATATAAAACCTGAATAATCTATATTATATTCATCGAATAATCTAGATACTATAACTTTACTATTTATTAATTTGTACACCATAATTAAATTGTTGAAATGTATTCATACAGTAAGTTAAATCAAATCTTTCTAATGCTCTTAATTTATCTCTAAAACCTAATAATTTACTTGTTATTATTTCATCAATATCATTTGCATTATCAGTAAAATCTATTTGACTTTTAGTTTTATTTATAATAAAATTAGTTGGAACTATATTATAATTTTTAAATTCTGTTAAATTACTATATCTAGATATTAAAACTAACCATAAATTATAATCTTTTAATCGTTTTACAATCCACTTTTTTCCAGTTGGATTATCTATTTTATTATAAGTATAAGATTTCATACTTTGTATAAATTCTTTTTTATTAATATTTTTATTAATATAAGATTTATATATATTGGGTTTAATATCTTTAGATATAGATAATAATGTATCTAACGAGGCTTTCCAATCAACATTTCTAATCTTATGATACTTGACTTCTGATAAACTTGCATTTTTACTTACAATTTTTAATAATATTTTAAATGGTAAACTATAACTATTTCCTTTATTTAGTAATAATAACCCAATATGTTTAAAATATAATCTAAATATTAAACTTATAAACGATGGACTAAATGTTAAATTCTCATATACTTCTATTTCTAAATCTAAATCATTTTCAGATATAGCATACTTCATAAAATTATAATAATAACTAAATATTAATTTATTTTGTTCATCTCGTATAACCCCTTTAATAGGAATGTTATGTATTAAAAATTTAGAAGTATTAAACTTATCAACATATAATTTATATAATTCAGATAATTTAAACTTATTATAGGATTTATATATACCAGCATTTTTACTTTTAACATAGTCTAATATAGAATTTGAATGTACATCTTTTTCACATTTAAGTATAAATTGCTCATATATCTTTCTATTACGAGTAGCATTATCTAATTTAAGTTTTAAATTATTAATCTTATCATTTAAAATATCAATATATTTTATACCAACACATTTAGCTGTACTATCATTATATAAGTTATACATTATCTATATTTATAGGTTTAACTTTATCTTTACTATCTGTAATACTCAAATCTAATTTTAATAATAATTCTTTAGCATTCATAACTAAATATTCAGGAAATGTTAATATTGTATCATCAGAAAATGTAATAGAATTCAATTTATCTTCTGGTGTAATTAAATCATTAATTGGATATACTCCTTCAATTTCTAATTTAAATATTGTAGTATCTAATGTTCCAGTAGAATCAACATTTTTAATAACATTATAAATATAAATATATTCATTATTATAAATATATCTTGAAGGTTTATTAATATTCATTGCTAATAAATCATTAAATTTTATAGTAGATAATTTACTATATATATAAGCATTTGTCCCATTAATATCTCCAACATAAGTAAATGGATCATCAGTATTATATACTAATGGTTTTGGAATTTTATTTAATGTCATATAAAAGTTAGAAGTATAAGAGTTTATAAGAGAAGATTTTATAACATCAACTTGAAATCTACTAGTATATGAGTCCTTAATTCCAGTCTTATTAATTTCTTGTCTAAGTAATGTAGCTATAATATGACGAAAAGCACTTTTAATACGCTCTTTAAGCATAACATCAAATGGTCTATCTAATGTTCCAGCAACTTCTTCAGCTATATAATTTAATGTATTCATTATTATAGTTTTATACCTAGTTTAAATATTTTAAAAATCAGTATAAATAAAAGAATACCAACTACTATCGCCGATATAATTCTTGATATATGGTCATACCAACGTGTTACATATACTTTTTTAATACGTGTTACTGTTGAATGTTCAGTTTTAGTTACTATTTTAATATTATTTTTTAATAATTTTGATATTACACTATCTCTTTGAATAAGATTTAATTGTAATTTATTATTTAAGACTCTAGCTTTTGCAATAGCAAAATCTGTTGTTTTTGTTATTGTTGGACTATTAACTATTCCATTAATAATATTTATAGTTGTATCACCAAATACAGTATCACTTTTTATACGTAATGTATCATATATATTAACTTTTATTATTGAATCTTTATATACAATTACATTTTTTGTTATTATTGGTGTAGGATGATTTCTAATCCATTTTCTTTCAGTCATACATCCACTCAATGATGTTACTGTAATTATAAATATTAATATATATGTTATATTTTTCATATCGTAACATTCTTTATTATCCATTTTACAGACTCATGTTTATCTAATGCTATTTTTACAAGATTAAACATTTCATTTTCCATAGTATCCCAAATTTTAGGAATCTTTTTTATCAATCCAAAATGTTTAGCAATTAAAATACAACCATCAGTATCAGCTATATCATTTCCACCATGAGAATATACTTGTGTAAATATAACTCCGCCATTATTAATAATAAATAATCCATCTTTTTTATATGTATATAATACTACAACATCTCTTTTAAAATGTGGAGAATAAGTAATATCTATATTATATCCAATTAGATTTTCAGGAATAGCAGTAAAACTAGGAACTTTTATTCCTATAGCTCTAACAGTATCTTCTAAACAATATGAAAATGGATTATCATTAACAAATAAATTGCTTATAGTAGTGCTAGGATAAAATTTATTACGAAGTTGTTTTATAATCATTGTAATTTATATTTTATATTAGATATATCAGTCTTTATAGTAGATATATTATGTTTGATAATAACTATATTTTTTGTATTTTTATTAACATTAGTAACTGTAATATTTTGTAAATGATTAAATATAATATCTTTATTATTATTTACAATACTATCATTAGTAACCAAACTACTGATATTTGATATAGAACTATCTACTTTATATAATGATTTATTTAATGTATAAAGATTATTTGCTATATTTAATAATTTATTATCAATAGCATGATTATAATCATATCTACTAGTATTTGCAGTATAAGCTAATTTTTGATAATTAACTAAACTAGCTAACAAAAATATAATAATAGTTATTAGAACCCCTAATATTCCAACAAACAATCTGTTCTCAAATCTAGTACTTTTAATACTTCTATTAAGTAAATCATGTTCTTTATCATTTATTTTAAATTTATCGTTAGTATATTCCATTATAAAATTATTAATTATTAGATTTAACAGAAGGTCTAAAACTTTCACCTATTATATATGCAATTAATGGTAGTGTTGTACTAACAATATATACTGCCATATTATTTAAATAATTAGGTCTAGTATATAATGTAATTAAACCAATAATTAATAATATAGATACAAATATAATAGATACTTTTAATCTTTTACTATTACTTTTTAATAATCCTCTCATAATATATATATATTAAAATAAGAAAGTATAAATTATGATTTTATACTTTCTTATTAGTTTATATTCCATTAGGACTTAATTGTTTATTATCTGACATCTCAATTCTACGTTCTTGATAATTAGGGTCATTAATAGTTGAACTAATTCTTTTAACTACTAAATCCATTATAAACGAATGTAGATATTCAGGTAAATCACTATCTATATTATTATTCCAATCTACACTAACAGGTTCAAGTATATATGCTAATTTAAGATTATGAATTTTAAATTTATTCATGTGATATACTCTAACTGTATTTTGAATATATGTGTAAATAGGACTTGTTCTAATACTTCCAAATTTATTATTTAAAAAGTTATTTGCTTCTTCAAATATAACAACTCTATTATCTACATAAGTTACTTTATGTATCATTGAACCAGCTGTCCAAATAGGAGAAACATTAGATGTACATGTAAATATATATCCTACAGATGGAATTGTAACTCCACCAATATTACTTAAATCAATTGGAGTAGCTCCTGGATTATCAACTATATACATGGTTCTAGAAACTAATGAACCAGTAATAATAGCATCTCCAGTTAGAATTAATGAAGATGTTGATAAAGGAAGATAGCATTTAACATTTGTTAAAGGTTTAAGTGTAGTAGTACCAGCCCATATTGGAGTAGATGTTAAAGGTTTTAAAACTGGAGTTTCAGTAGTTAATGTTAAAGTAACATCAGTTGAAACATCAAAAACTGTTCCAACATCATTTGATTTAGCATTTGAACCAGTCTGAGTAGTAAAATCAAATCCACCAGCATTAAGTATTTTGTATCTTCCAACTGCAATAATATCTCCGGTTACTAAAACCATTTCATTAATACTACATTCAAATTCATCGCCTACAACATTTGATACACCATAATATCCAAATGTAGATAGATCAGTAGTGCCAGCAGTAGTTATTCTATATCTAACTCCATCAACTAATACTCCAATAGTAACATTATTCATAGAATTACCATTAGGTAATTTAGCTTCATAGTACCAGTTTACATCATTAAGTTGTAAATCAGAATTTCTAATATAACTTTGAAGTATATTATAATATCTTTTTATATCAATAGCACTTACATAATCTAAAGTAGTATTCTTTTCATTATTAAATACTGCATTTATAAAATCATGTATAGTTATATTTATATAATAATCTTTTTCTTCATGTAAAAAATTAGTATTAATATTACTATTAACTCTTTGCAATAATAAATCAATACCAATGTGCATTTCTTGTATAGTCATAATTATAATGTTTAATGGAGGTTAGATATATATGTTCTAACCTCCATATTTATACTATTTTTTAACTAATGGGAGAATTGTATCTAATGCATAGATAGTTGTAGTATCTCTCAATCTAATAAGACTACTAGAATTTGTCCATGTAGTAGGTGTAGTACCAGTTGCAACAAATACATCTCCGCTAACATTAGTTCCACCAACATTAGAAAAATCATCACTTGTTACAAATGTAGTAATTCTGTAAGTTTTTCCAACAGTTAGTGTACCACTAATTATAGCACTTCCAATAGTAGCACTTTCCACAACTGGAAATATACCAATTACCTGTTTTAAATTTTCATCTAAGTTAAGTTTAGAGTCTCTGGAAGCAGTAAATGATAATATATAACTATAATATGTAGCACCAGTTATAACATTGCTAGCACTAGACCATAGTTCATTTTCTAATAATCGTCCATTACTTTTTCCAGAATAAACCATTGTAGCTTTTTCAGATGTACGTATAGAAGCTTCAGTTCCATGTCCAACATTATATGCTACAACTGTAGTAGTTGAACTATTGGTATATTTTCCATTTACAATTTTATATTCAACAATATCAGAATCTTTAAGAACTCCATCAACATTACTAATTTCAAAATCATTAATTGCAATTTTTGCTGTAAATTTAATACCAGTATTATTAGTACCATCAGTTAAAGCTACAGCAGTAGCAACTCCAATTGGGTCTGCATTAATTTTAGAAACAAGTTTTGTAATAATATTTGATATACCAGTTCCAGTTAATGTATCACCATTAACAACAATTGAAGAATACTCTTTAACACGTTGTGTATTATCAAATGGTTTGGACTTATCAATTACAACTACACCATAAATATTTCCAGATGAAATACTAGATGGAAGATTTAAACTATAAGTACTTGCAATTCCTGATGCTTCTCCACCAAGAACTTTTACAGCTGCAACAGGTGCAGTATATACAAGTTTACTATAATTAAATGTTTTTCTAGGAATACGAACAGAATTTCTAGAAATCTTATCTTTATTAATATATCCAATATAGACATAATCTCCTGTAATATTAGCAGAAGTAATTGAGGTAATATTTGTTACATCAGAAATAATACTTCCATCTTCATTGAAAAATGCAAGTCCATTATCACTAATATTATTAATATCCCAAACTCCTGCTACTGTTCCAGTAAGAGGATATACAACACCAGATTTTGTTATAAATATATCAGTCATTTTATTTATTTTAAATTATTATTTAGGTAAGTTTTTAAATCTAATAGAATACTCTGAAACAGTAGCATTATTTGATTTATTATTAAACCATGATAAAACTTCATCTAAATTATTTCCAATTATAATAGTTGGGTCATTTCCATCTACTATAATTTGACTTCCTTCAAATCTATTAATAATACCATATTTAATATATTTCTCAATTAATCCTAATGTTTCTAGATGACTATTATTTGCAATATTTATAAATTTACTTGTATCAGATTTACTTTTTTCATCAAGCATTGTAAATTTATCAATATCTTCACTAGGAATTTCATTTCCAAAACCCATAGCATATAGTGTATTTTCAACACTAGAAACACTTTTAATCATTTTAAGATATAAGTTCATTCTATCACGTTCATTTTGAAGTTTAAGTTCTTTATACTTTTTAATATCAATATCACTATGAAGATAAAATCTAATATTATTACTTTTATCTTTTAATGAAAACTCATTAGCAACATCTCTATATACCAAACAGTATCTATACAACATATATTCAAATGCATTTATAGGAGTACCAACTTTATATCTTTCACTTTCAGCTGCAATAATAATAGCATATTTTTTAAAATATGCATCAGTTAAAGCAGAATCTTTAGCTTTTTCATTTGATAATTTATTAGCAATAATGACAGATTTATTAAAAACATGTATTGCAGCAGTAATTTTATTGTCAATATAATCATTTAAATCTTTATCATTAACTAATTTTCCTTTTTCACTATAAATATTACGATTAATAATATCAATATATTTCTTTTTAGCAAAACTATCAATATCATACATAAATCCAATTTCTAGTTTTTTACCACTTTTAGGAACTTCTTGTGAAATACTATTCCAATATGATTTTAAAACTTTATTCCAATCAGGAGAAGTAGGACTAACAGATAAAACATCACTCATTAAAACTGATTGTTCTTCTGTATTAGATGTAATTTTATTAACTGATGTAATAGAACTCCCTATTTTGCGAGGGGGTTCTACTAATACAGTTCTATTTGCATAAGCATAGGAATTATTAACAGTTTTCCAATATATCCAAATTATTCTATTATCTATAAGCATAATTTTTATTATTTATTAAGTTAAAATCTTATTATATATTATTTTTTAATTAGCTTTATTATTAATATTATTTATTTTAGAAATTCCATAAAAAAACTAGTAGTATAATTTCTCATAGTAATACCTTGAGATACAAACACTTCATAACTAGCAATATCTTTCTTAGTACTAAGAATTTTATCATTAGAAATAGCACCCCAAGAACCAGGAAGCGGACTCATACCTTTATAGATACCAGTAATTACTTCACGACCTTTTTCACCAACCAATTGAATATTACGTTCTCCTCCATCAGTCGTACTCATATCTAATAATACCATATTATAGGATTCAGCAGGAAGACCATTATACATATTACCATTAGCTTTATCTAATTCAGCATATAAACCATTATCAAAAATGTTTCCATGTTTAATAGTAATAGTATATCCATCAATAGTTTTATATTGATTAAAATATTTACCATAGCTAAGATAACCATCTTTTCCACTTGTAACATTTTCTTCTGAAAGTTTATAATAATACTGATTTCCTTTAGCATCATTAGAAATAGCTTCATTCCAAGCTCTCATTGCACCACGACCACCATAGACAACTAATTCCATAGGAGTACTATCAACTCTATTAGCAAATAAACTAGTAATAATACTATCAATTTTACTAAGTGTTAATATTCCATAAGTATCATATTGCCCTGTAATCTTAAGAATTTCTTTAACTCCTGCACCTTTAGGAATAGGTTCACCAGTTTCTTCATCTTTAAGATGAATTTGTCCATATTTATCTTTATTATACTTGCCATTCCACAATTCTTCTTCAAGCATTAACCTACGGTCAATTTCAAATTGTTTCATTTCAAATGGCATCCAAAGATTAGTAGTACCACCTCCTTCTAGGTCAAATTCAATATTAGTAACTTTATTTGCAATATTACCTGCAATATTCTTACTAAATCTATTATAGCCAAACTGATTAGTCCATTTGCCTGGAACCATACTATTACTAGATGTTCCATCAGATTTACTAGCTGCAACAGAAGGAGCAGACATTACCCATACCATTCCTTGTTGGAAGTTATTTAAATCAATAAATTCGTTAGGGTCAGCACTATTAAGCATCATTCTAACTTTGAACTTTTTATTTCCAACTTTTATAGGTTGCCCTTGAATACGAACATTATTTAATTTATCAGGAGTAGTAGCTCCATAATATTTAAGAAACCAATCATCTTCAAAATATGCTTCAAATGTAGTATATCCAAGACCTGGTTTTACATTATTAATATTAGTCAAACCTACCATAATACTAGTATGTTTCATTCTACCCATTACATTCCAAGTATAACTAGTATCATTAAGTTCTTTTTTCTGCAAACTAATCATACCATTTTGGCCTTCAGTAAGATTAAGTAAAGGAAACATATCACTATCTTTACCATATAAATAGGTAAATCCTCTACTAAGTGTAGGAGTATCAATTAACTCATTTTTATACAACACATTCTGATCAGTATATCTTTCACTGTTATATGCTGTACTATATAATTCTCTCATTTTTCATAAATTTTAATTTGGTTACACATTTTATTTATAATTCTAATTTTAACACACAATTATTTTATTATAATTTTTCCTTTAGCAGAACTATTATTAGAACTACTAGAAGCATGTTTAATGTTATTACTTTTAAGTTTTTTAATTACTTTAACTTTATCTGCATTTATTTGTTCTGTTATAAATTGTGATTTATCATAATTAACAAATCTTAAAAATGCATCATAAATATCATTATCAATTTTTCTATTTTTTTGTTCATTGGATAGTTTAACACCATCTCTAGTAGCAGTTACTCGTTTTCCATCTATTTCAAGTACTATTGGTTCATATAAATAATTAAAAAAATCATCAGGAGTATAAAGTTTTGCTTTTCCATCTTCAACAACTCTAATGTTATCAGGAATTTTAAATTGTGCATTGTCAATATTAAGTTGTCTAGATTTAATTTTACTATATACACTATTATTAATATTAGAATTTATTAAAGAACCAGTATCATCAACTGTAACTCCCCAATAATTATTCATATTTTCAATTTCAGTCTTTTTTTGTAATTCTAATTGAAGATTACGTTCTTTATTTTTATTATCATTAGTAGTTTTTAAATAAGCAAGTTCTTTTGTAGCTTCATCAAAGATACTATCATTATCTGTATCACTATTTTTTAAATATTCATAATATTTATTTATACTATCAACATCTTCACCTCTAGAACTTCGTCCTTTAAATATAGTGTTTTTAAGTTGAATATCATTTTTTTTATCTAACTTAACAATATCATAATTTTCAGGTTTAGTAAATGATTCTAAATCTCCACCAAGTTTAACATGATTGAGTAATTCAGATAACCAAGGATATGTTTCATACAATTTATTAAATTCATTTGTTACAGCATCAGAACCACCCTTAGTATAAACATCAGTTACATAATTATTAAGTCCATCTTCATCATTAGAATATTCAACCTCTTTATTATTCTTATCAAATATTCTTAATTTAGTAGTATCACTAATTTTAGAAATGTCTATTGGAGAAACTTCATCAACAGTATCTTCTTCTAACTTTGTTAATTCATCTTTAGTGAATTTAATGACATTATTATCATCTATAGCATTACCAGAGTCATCTACTGTATAAATAACACCATCAATTTCAATTTTAGTTTCATTATTATCATTATTAGAACTAGATTGTAACTTCTCTAATTCTTCTTTTGTTTTAAATAAATCACCTTTATCATCTAAAGCATTACCTTTATCATCTAACTTATACTCTACATCATCAACTTTAATTGTTAAATCACCACCAGTATCACCTTTATCACTTTTCTTTTTAGCTTCTATTGTAGCCAATTCTTCAACTGATAGTTTATCAACTGGTTTATCAACTGGTTTATCAACTAGAATTTCACCTGGTATTATAACTTTTTCTTCACTCATAATATTAAATTTTAATCGTTATTATTATTTATCATTTATATTATTAACATTTAAATTATCATCATTATTAATTTTAGCTACAGTAATAGCACGATTTGTAATTAAATCTTCACGCAATTTAATAGCTGTTAATTCATTTTGTCTATTTGCTTCTTTATCTTGTGTATTTCTTATTATAGCAGCTTGATTAGCATTAGCATTTTCTAATGCAATAGCCTGTTCATTTTCACGTTTAATTTTAAATAATTCTTTCAATTTAGTTCTAATTGAAGAAATATTATTACTATCAATAGCCGCCATTTCAATTTCACCATTACCATTTTGTCCTGCATTAAATCCAAGTTTTTTATATTCATTTAATTTCTCAAAATCAGTAATTGCATTAGTAGCAAATATTCCATATTGATTTGCTGTTAATTCTCCTGAATTAATATTAAAATATGTTACTTTATTATTTTCAACATCATTTATACTTCCTGATACTCCGTCAATATGAGCAACTTTAGCATAATTAATTATTTGATTATATAATTTTAATAATATAGAATTAAATACAGTAATCATTAGAACACTACCTAATTTAGCATTGTGTATATTCATTTGATTATTAAATGCAGTTTCACTTGTTTTAGCTTGTCCAGCTCTTCCGCTATTCATATTAGCCATATCCCAAGCTTCATTCTTTATACCTGTTCTAAAATCAATTAATACTTTTAAATAATTTGTTACCGCATCATTTCCAACAATTCTATATCCTTGGACTGCTGTCTGTAAATTTATATTTTCATCATCATATATAATTGTATTATTAGCTAATCTATAAAACATATTACCTTTAACATCTCCATTATCTCCCATCAATAAAGACTTTGGAATTAATTCCATAGAACCTTTATATTTTGCAAATTCACGTTCTATTTGTAAGGTAATAATTCTATATAATGCTAAATTTGGCATTATTCTTTTTGGTATAGGATTTATATATACTCCATTAATTAAACCTTTTTTACCTATAATAGGTAATTTATTATGACCTATTGCATTATAACTTTGAATATCAATTGGCTTAGGAATAAGATATATACCTAAATATGCTTCTCCTAATAAAACTTGTTTCCAACTTTCAGTAATCCATTCTTTCTCAATTTTAATATCCCCAAGTTCAGGTTGTAATGTATAATTATTATCTGTAATAACTTCTGTTACTATTGAACCTAATTGATTATATTTATATAATATCTTACGATTAACTTGAGTTTTAAAAAATAATATTGTTTCAGAAATAGTACTATTATTTGAAAAGTTTAATGTTGTATTTCTACTATATTCATCTCCATTATCATTAAATACTTTTCTTCCATAAATATCAGATATTACTCCAGCCGTAGTATTATATATACCATTACTACAATTATTTAATAAATACTCAATATATGTTCTATCTTTTACTGTTAAATCATCATTATAATATTCATTAATTCTATCAATAGTTAGATTACGTTTAATTACAAATGCTTCTTGGTCTTCTACATCTTCATATCCATTTCCAATTGGAAAGCCTTCTAAAGGACTTATAACTTCAATTTTTACAGTACCATTTTCAACATAAATATAAATATAACATTCTTCAGTACTCCACCAATAATTAAACAAAGTTACTCTTTTATCTTCAAAATCATTATTATCTTTAATCCATTCAATTAAATTTTGAGCATTTGTTGCACGTTTATCAAACCAATTATCAATTGTATTTTTGATAGTTTGTTTAATATCTTTTATAGGTATAGATGGAATTCCACTATTGGATGGTTGTTCTTGTAAAGAAGTATTTTGTTGTTGTGGTTGTTGTGGTTGAGATTGTTGTTGAGATTGAGATTGTTGTTGAGATTGTTGTTGTTGTATAGAATTAGGGTTATCATTATGTTTATTAATAAGATTAATTATAGTTTGTTGTAATAATGGTTTTAATTCATCTGCTACTTCTTTATTACGCAATAATGATATATTCGGGTCATCAATCTTTATAGTAAATGTATTAGGTAATTCTATATAATCACCTATATTCTTTTCTCTAATAGGATTTATAAAATCAACATCTCTTATTTCTCCTGGCAATCCTTTTATAGCATTACCATCAAACTGAATAGGGTTTAATACATATTTATATGTATCCGAATCAACTATACCATTAGCACCATTTAAATTATTTAATGTACTCGTTTTATTATTAGTTGTTACTGCTAAATTCACAAAATACTGTAAATTAGGTATATACCAATCTTCTTGTAATTTAGTAGATATAGATACACGTTGATTTTGTCTATTTGCTATCATAATATTTTATTATATCCAAAAAGTCCTATTTGCTCATATATACTTGCACTATTATTAGATGATGCTTTAATCATATCACTTTTCATTTTAACAAGCATACCATTAAGTTGAAGCATAGCAACTTTCATTGAACTTATTCTATCAAAATTACCATCAAAATTAAAACTAATTAACTCTCTTAAAAAAGGTATATCGGTTATATAATGAAAGATATATTTAACATTTCCCAATTCATCTATTCCAACTTTAGTATAAAGCCAATCTCGAAGTTGTTCTAAACTGCGTATCCAATTATCACTTTTAGCAATAGATACACCATATATAGCAGTTTCAATATCTTTCTGTTTTCCACTTAATATCATTGTAGGGTCTAAAGCTAACCATTTCGTTTCACTCCATTTCTTAAAATTATTAACGGTTTCTCCTCTATCTGTTTCAACTAAACCTTTTGCATTATATCTTTTACAAAGTTTAAGAAATATCTTATCTGCATCTTCCATTAGTTCAGGTCGTCCAGCATAACTAGCAACAATTATATTTCCTTTTACATTCAAATAATTATTTGGATACATTAGTACTTGCATTGAATTTAATGAATTTTTAGATATTAAGTCTTTACTTTTTTTATCTTTACCAACAGTATCATATACAACATAATATAAATTAGTAGGAATTATTCCATTTTCATCTTTATATGGTGCAAAATATTCTCTTATACATCCATAATTATCATCATTAGCATTAAATGGTACATCTGTTATATAATGATGAGTTTTAATATTTTCAGTATTTAAAGTAATATTTGTTTTAAATATTAATCCATCATTTGTTTCAACTAACATTCCATCTCTATAATATATTAAATCATCTGAACTTAATGTATTTGCAACATGAGTACTTAATTCAATACTACTAAATATATTTTCACCTGATTGTTTAAATGCTTCTTCTGGTGTATTTGCTCGTTGTGCAACATAAGCTATAAACTCACTTATATTAAGTTCTTGTTCTTGTTGTTTCTTATCATTAAAATCAAACTCATAAGCAGATTCTAATAAACTATTACCATATTTATCCATAAATGGCTCATAGTTTAATACTTGCGGATGAAAAAAACCACATTTCTTATTACGTGAATTATAATCCCATACATTTTCAAATTCCATCATTTTAAATTTCTTAGGATTAAAAAATACACTTGCAAAAGGAGTCCAGTTAGCAAATTTTGTACCAGCAGTACCATATACACGAATTGTACCAATATTAGAAGCTCCAACTTCTGTACTACTCAATGTAACAGTTAATGCTTTTTCTAAATTAGGACATTTACCAGCTTCTTCAAAATCTATTTCAATAGCTTTCTTTCCAATAGCTGCACTTTCGTTAGTATGAATACTAACACTATACATTTTACTACGAAATCCTTTTTTAGTATTTCCTCCAGTACTGGTTCTATATCCTAATTCTAATTCTTCTAAACTTTCACTTAAATAAAATCTCTTCCAATGGGTATTATTTTCAAACCAATCAAGATTAGTTTTAACCATTCCAGCTGTTGCATCAGTATCTGTTAAATAATCTATCAAATCTGCAACTAATACAACAGTTGAATAAGGAATTAAATTTAATGTATTTGCAGCTTGACTACCACGTTTATTACTATATCCTTTACCTCTAGCTTTTCCTTTAGCTAAATGTAATCCATTATTAGCAATAAATAAATCTATTTTAAAATTCCAATAATCTCCATCCCAAAATCTAGGAAAACCTTTTACAAGTTTTGTTTTATAATCTCCTCTTTTATGTAATATACTTAATTCATCAAGATTAGGTGTTCTATTAATTCTACCATAATTAAGATAATTATAAAAATCTCCACTAATATGTAAATCTACAATAGTTCCATCTTTTAGTAATTTACACTTTGCAGTCATTCCATTTCTTCTGCGATATGTTTCTCTACTCCAAAAATCATTATATTCTTTAGTACCTGTTCTATAAGGACAATAGTAAAATTTATTTCTATTCTCACTTTTAGTAATAGTTAAACTATTAACCCAATTTATTATATCATGATTATATTTATTATTTGTATAATTTTTACTTACTTCACTAAATAATTCTGTACTTATAAATTTAAAACTCCAATTCATAAGAAATCCACCACTATTACCTATTAAAAAATCATCATCAATATCAATATAATTAATAGTAAGTTTAGGATTAAATGTATCTTTTGCATAAGGATACATTGACTTATCACTATTAACAAAATCAATAAATGGTAAATTCTTAGCAGGTTTTATAGTAGTAAATAAAGATTCCATAATTTAAAAATCTGTATCGGGATTAGCACTCATAGGTATAGGTTCTTTACTTCCTCTTAATAATTCTATATCAGCATCATCATCTTTATATAATTCACTAATTGCAGTATTTAAATCTCTAGTTAATTGTGGTATATCTTTACCAAATTTAATTATAATTTCAATTAAACCTAATACTTCTGATGCTTGTTCTTTAGTTAGTTTTTCAGTATTTAATAAATCTTCAATACTTGCTCTAACTTTTTTTATTACACTACCAGTAAATCTAAATGTTTTAACTAATTCATTTATCGTATCAGTTGATATAGTACTTTGTTCTTTTATATATATGTCAATAGCTTTAATTATTACATCATCTGGTTTCCAACCAACCCCAAAATTACATATATGTATAGCATAATCTGCAGTATCTTTATCATTATATCCTTTAGTATTTGGAAGACTTTTCTTATCAGCTATATAATATATATATAATAATTCATTAAATGCTTGTTTTTTAAAATGATCTTTACCAATACCTTTATCTCTACTAAGTAAATATTTAAATGTTGGTATAGCTAATAACTCAATTTTATTGATTACTATATCTCCATTAACTATGGTAAATAATTTCATTACTAAAACTTTTTATAATCTAATAATTCTTTTTCGTCAATCCAATTATATTTATCTATTGCTGCACAAACAAGATATTCTATATCACCATTTGAATATACTCTATAATCTCTAATAATTAATTCAGGACTATCTTTACTTATATGATATACAATATCATTTATTTCAAATTGCATAAATTAAATTAAATTAAATTGTCCATTACTACGTTGTAATGTATAATGATTAATCATATTTATAATATCATTTTTTAAATATTTAATAGGTAAT
>VAOZ01103120.1_pt1 | contig 58158 bp, 61 predicted proteins | sample 3394041 | NCBI WGS metagenome assembly VAOZ01 (sample SAMN08290431, study PRJNA428436) | hydrothermal vent metagenome | isolation source: Deep-sea hydrothermal vent chimney | place: Indian Ocean: Southwest Indian Ridge
ACTCTTTAAAGCCTTTAAAAGTTCAAGCTTGGTATTATAATGCCCCACAATATCTTCAAGATTGGTGGTTAGAAGCTGATTTTAATATGAACGGCATTATTCTTGGTGCACAGTATACAGGAGTTAGTTATACTTTAAATCAAAGTAGCTCAACTGGTAATGCAAATTCTGCAAATAATGCTTATGCAGTTAAATTAGGCTATAAAATAAATAATATTGCAACTATTACTGGTGCCGTTGCACAGACCGCTACAAGTACGACCGGTTTTGGCGCTGGAGCAAACTTAGCAGAACTAGGCAATAACGCACAATCAAAACTCTACACTGAAGCTTGGTGGAATTATGGTTATATTACTCGTGCTGACACAACTAGCTATAATGTAACTATTACTTCACCAGTAAATGGTTTATTTGATTTAGGTCTTTTTTGGACGCATACAGTAACTGGCTCTAATGGTGGTAAGAAAGTATTTGACCCTTCGGTATATAATGGCGATGGTCGTAGTATGCAATTAAATGAATTTACAGCAACTGCTAGTAAATCTTTTGGAACACTAGATACTTCACTTGCTTATATTTTTACAAAAGCAAGCGATCAAAATGCTGGTGTCGGATACAGTACTCTTCAACTATATTTAACTTACAACTTCTAAAAAAAGTTATAAACCTCTATATATTTGACCTTTAGTTTAGGTCAAATATAGTAAAATATAATTATGAAAAAATTAAATATTTTAATAACAAATGATGATGGCTATGAAGCTAAAGGTTTGTTTGCTTTAGTACAGGTCTTAAAAGATATTGCAAATTTGATTGTTGTGGCTCCTGCTACTGAAAAATCAGCATGTTCACACTCTCTTACTCTTACTCGACCGCTTAGATTTATCTGTATTGATGATAATTTTTATAAACTTGATGATGGCACTCCGGGAGATTGCATCTATTTAGCTCTTAACTCTTTATATGATAATAAAAAACCAGATTTAGTAATAAGTGGAATAAATCGTGGTTCAAATATGGGTGAAGATATAACATACTCTGGAACTTGTGCGGGAGCCATGGAGGCAGTTTTACATGATATTCCAGCAATTGCTATTTCTCAAGTTGTTGATTTTAATGATAAAAATAATAGTTATGAATCTTCAGCCAAAGCAATCAAAAAACTTATATTAAAGATAGCAAATTCTTCATTTCCTCTACCTAAACGTGAATTTTTAAATGTAAACATTCCTTTACGTATAGATGACATAAAGTTTAAAGTAACATATGCAGGATATAGAAATTATGCTAATGAAGCATATTTGCATCGTAATCCAAGAGGTGAAGAATATTATTGGCTCGGATTACATCCACTCTCTTTTAATAGACGTAAAAAAAATAAAGGAATGTGCGATTATGAAGCTATTGAAAATGGTTATATATCCATTACGCCAATTATGCTTGATCTTAGTGCGTATAAATCCATGAAGCGATTAAAAAATTGGCTATGAAATATCAACGTATTAAGATGCTTTTAGGCGAAGATTTTGATTATATAAAAAATGCAAAAATTTTACTTCTTGGCGTTGGTGGTGTTGGCGGTGTATGTCTTGAATGTTTATATCGCTGTGGTATAACCGATATAACAATTGTTGATTATGATGTTTATGATGAGAGCAACCAAAATCGTCAACTATATTCATCTTTACACGTAGGAGAGTCAAAGGTTGATGCTTTAGAAAAACATTATCCAAGAATCACACCTTTGCATGTAAAAGTAGATGAGACGTGGATAGATAGTTTTAATTTTGATGCTTATGATTTAGTTTTAGACGCTATAGATGATACAAAAGCAAAACTTTATCTTGCACAAAAAACATATAAAAAACTCATAAGTGCAGTTGGTTCTGCTAAGAGGTTAGATCCAACTAAAGTAGAAGTTGCAACAATCTGGAAAACACATGGTGATAGATTTGGTGCAAAAATAAGATATGAACTTAAAAAACGCGGATTTAATAAGAATTATACAGTTATATTTTCTAGCGAAAGTGCAATTGTAAAAGAAAAAGGTAGTTTTATGGGCGTAACTGGCACATTTGGTTTTGTAATGTGTTCACAAGCTATTAAGAAGCTTAAAGCAAAATTTAGCATATGATTTATCTTTTTTTGTTTTTATTATCTTTTTTTTTAACATATATAATAAAACAATATGCTATTAAAAAATCTTTTGTTGCGGAGGTAAATGATAGGAGTTCGCATAGCATGCCTATTCCTCATGGTGGCGGAATTGCTATTGCCATTACTTGGTTTATTGGTATTTCATATCTTTTTTTTATTCACCAACTAAATAGTTCTTTATATTTTGCCTTAATGGTTGGCATGATTATCTCTGTTATCAGTTATTTTGATGATTTATTTGAGCTTAGTGCAAAAATTAGACTTTTTACTCAAGCTTTAGTTGCTCTTTTAGCTCTTTTTCTTCTTGGTGGATTTAAAGAATTGGATCTATTTTTATTTTCAATTAATAATCATATAATTATGAACGTTTTTGCTTTTTTTATGATTATTTGGTTTATAAATCTTTATAATTTTCTTGACGGCATAGATGGATATGCTGCTAGTGAAGCATTATTCTTGTCATTAGCTGGTTTTTTTATTTTTCATGATAAGTATCTTTTAGTTTTAGCTGTGGCAGTTCTTGGATTTTTAGTTTGGAATTGGCATAAAGCTAAAATATTTATGGGTGATGTTGGAAGCACCCTTTTAGGTTATAACGTAGCTATTTTTACAATTTATTATGCAAATCAAAAACCTGCTAATTTTTGGATATGGATAATACTTTTTTCTCTTTTTTGGTTTGATGCAACGATAACACTTTTTAGAAGATATAAAAATGGTGAGAGGCTAAGCGTAGCACATAAAAATCATGCTTATCAAAGATTAAATCAAAGCGGATGGAGTCATAGTAGTGTTGCAATCTTTGCAATCTTTACAAATATTATTTTATTTTTATCTGTATATTTTATGCAAAATCTCTTTATAACACTTTTGTTTTGTTTATTATTTCTTTATGTTATCATGAAATTTATAGACTCTAAAAAGGCTTTTTACATTGATAAATAAAAAAATACTAAATTTTTTAATAATAATAATTTTAAGTTTTATAACATTTAGTTGGACATATTTCATCTTTCATAAAATATTTGATATCAAAGTTGTTGTTGTTGTGATTTTAATACGCATAATCGCTTCTAGATTTGTTTTAAATGATTACTCACTTGCATGGTCAAAAGTATCACAAAAAACATTTCTTACAAAAGTGGCGGTCTATTTTCTTGCATTTTTAGTTTATATGCCACTGTTTTATACCCATGTTAAATTTTCATTTTTACTTTCTGAACTATCTTTTTATCTTTTATCCATAAATTTTTTGATGTATTTGTATTATTTTTTAATGAATAAAAGTCATATCAAAAAGAGTAAGATTGTAGTTGTTTATGGTGCTGGAAAAGCAGGAATTAAATTAGAAAATGAATTTATTAATAGCGAGTATATGGTAAAATATTTTATAGATGATGATAAAACCTTACAAAATCGTTCAATTGATTCGATAAAAGTTTTATCTAAAAATAATCTAATTAAGCAATTAGGTCATGAAAAATATGATTTATTAGTTATTGCTATGCCTTCAGCACATAAAGATAGAATTAAAGAGATATATGAAAAACTAGGAGATTATTTTAAAAAAATTCAAATTTTACCAGCCTTTGAGAATATTTTACAAGATAAAAATTTTGCAAAACAACTTAAAAATATTGCAATTGAGGATTTACTAGCACGCAATCCGAAGGATTTAGATAAAAAGAAGATTTTAGAATTTATACAAGATGAAATTGTATTAGTTACTGGCGCAGGAGGTAGTATCGGTAGCGAGATATGTAGGCAATGTAAAAAATATGGCGCAAAAAAATTAATTTTATTAGACCATAGCGAGTACAATCTTTATACGATTTTAGAAGAGATAAAAGATGTTGATACAGTACCTATTATGAAAAGTATAGTCCATAAAGATGATATTGAGCAGATTTTTAAGCAATACAAACCACAAATAGTTATACATACAGCAGCATATAAACACGTACCGCTTGTTGAGGCTAATGTTGAAGATGGAATTTTTAATAACATCATCGGGACAAAAAATATGATAGATATCTCTATTAAACATGGTGTAAAAAAATTTATTATGATCTCAACTGATAAAGCAGTTCGTCCTACAAATGTGATGGGAACAACTAAGCGGATATGCGAACTTTATGCACAAAACGTGATTTCTAACTTTACTGATATTATTGCCGTTAGATTTGGAAATGTACTAGGTTCTAGTGGAAGTGTGATACCAAAGTTTAAATCACAAATTCAAAATGGACAAAATATAACTGTTACTCATCCAGATATCACAAGATATTTTATGCTTATTTCTGAAGCTTGTGAGTTAGTTTTGCAAGCTGGAGCGATTGGAAGTCATGGCGAGATTTTTATATTAGATATGGGTGAGCCTATAAAGATTGTAGATTTAGCACAAAAAATGATAAATTTAATGGGTACAGATGAGATTAAAATCGAGTTTTGTGGGCTTAGAGCAGGCGAGAAACTTTACGAAGAGTTGCTTATAGATGATAGTGATGCAAAAACACAATATGAATCTATAACAGTAGCAAAATCAACTTTTTATGATATTGATAAATTAAACCAAGATATACAAGAGCTTTTAATCTGCGAAGATAAAATAACAAAATTAAAAGAGATAGTGCCAGAATTTAATCATCAATTAAATAAAAATTAATTTTTTTGTACGCAAAAAATGCGTACATATAATGATTATAAATCTTTTTCGTGTTTAGCAAGATATTTAGCTACACCTTGTGTATCAGCTTGCATACCTTCATCGCCTTTATGCCATCCAGCAGCACAAACTTCACCATACTCATTTGTAAAAAGCATAGCATCAACCATTCTTATCATCTCATCAATATTTCTTCCAAGTGGTAAATCGTTAATAACTGCATGTCTTACAGTTGCATCTGCATCTATTAAAAATGAACCACGAAGTGCAATACCACCATCAAGAAGTACATCAAATGAACGTGAAATATCTTTAGTTAAATCTGCAACCAATGGAAATTTAATTTGACCGATACCACCCTCATTTACAGCAGTATTTTTCCATGCAAAGTGTGAAAATTGACTATCTATTGAAACGCCTATTACGTTGATACCGCGACTTTTAAACTCATCTAAACGATGATCAAAGGCTATAATTTCAGATGGACAAACAAATGTAAAATCTAGTGGATAAAAAAATACAACGGTACCTTTTTCTCCAAAATTTTCATATAAATTAAAATTGTCATCTATTGTGTTATCACCCAAAACAGCTGTTGCTGTAAAATCAGGTACTTTATTTGTTACTAACATATATATCTCCAGTTTTTATTTTTTACAATGATATTTTATCTAATATTTATTAAATATATTGTTTATCAAAATATCAATCTTTTTTTTTAAATATCCTTTAGGTATAATCACATTGATTTATGAGGCAAGACCTTATATCTCAATAAAGGAAATCGATGACAAAAGAGTATATATTTACTTCAGAGTCTGTAACAGAGGGGCATCCTGATAAGATGGCAGATCAGATTAGTGATGCAATTTTGGATTATATTATTGAACATGATACTAAAGCACGTGTTGCTTGTGAAACATTGGTATCAAATGGATTTTGTGTAATTGCAGGCGAACTAAAGACAACAACTTATGCACCAATGCAAGAGATTGCAAGGAATGTAATACGCGAAATAGGCTATACAGATGCCACGTACGGATTTGATTATCGTTCATGCGCTATATTAAATGGTATAGGTGAGCAATCACCAGATATAAATCAAGGAGTTGATCAAGCTAGCGGAGAGATAGGTGCTGGTGATCAGGGTTTAATGTTTGGATATGCATGTAAAGAAACAGATACATTAATGCCGCTTCCTATTCATTTAGCTCATAGACTCACAGAGCGTTTAGCTAAAGTTAGAAAAGATGGCACAATACCTTATCTTCGTCCTGATGGAAAAGCACAAATTAGCGTAAAATATATTGATAATAAGCCTGTAAGTATTGAGACAGTTGTCATATCAACACAACATGCTCCAGAAGTATCTCAAGAGAAAATTTATGATGATATTATTCGTGAAGTTATTAAAAAAGTTATACCAATAGATATGTTAAGTAAAGATATAGTTTATCACATTAACCCAACAGGAAAGTTTGTAATTGGTGGACCACAAGGCGACGCAGGGCTTACTGGACGTAAGATTATTGTTGATACTTATGGTGGAACTTGCCCTCATGGAGGAGGTGCTTTTAGTGGTAAAGATCCAACCAAAGTCGATAGAAGTGCAGCTTACGCCGCAAGATATGTTGCTAAAAATCTTGTAGCAAGTGGAGCATGTGAGAGAGCAACTATTCAAATAGCTTACGCTATTGGTGTGGTTGAGCCAGTTTCTATAATGGTCGATACCAATAAAACAGGTAAAGTCTCAGAAGAAAAAATTGAGCAATGTGTTAAAGAGTTGTTTGATTTATCTCCAAGTGGAATTATTAAAACACTTGATTTATTGCGTCCAATATATAGAAAAACTGCCTCTTATGGTCATTTTGGACGAGAAGATAGTGATTTTACATGGGAAAAAACAGATAGAGTAAAAGATATTCAAAAATATCTTAATCTATAAATAAGTGAAATATTGTAAATTTTAACTATAATATTTATCATATAAGGATATAATTTTAGCTATATTTAAAATTATTTAGATATAGTTATTTAAACTAAATGAAGGAAAAAAAATGGCAGTAATTATTACTGATACATGTATCAATTGCGGTGCATGTATTGATGAATGTCCAGTAGAAGCAATTGTTGATGAAGATGACAATCCAGTAGGTGAGGAGTTATATTATGTATATCCAGATAAATGTGTTGAGTGCGTAGATCATCATGATGAACCAGCATGTGCTACTGCATGTCCGACAGAGGGCTGTATCACTTGGGATATGCCGTTTACTCCTGAGCATAAAGATTTCTTTGCAGGTCCAAATTATGTGGACGGTAAAAATTATGTGATAGAAGATACTGACGCAGAGCAGCCTTTTAATGCTGATATTAGCGAGGAAACACGTAAAAATCGTGAGCCAGTTGTAGAGTAATCTTTTTTCTTTGTAGGTATTTATTTATGAATACCTCTAACAAGTCTATTCAAGTTTTTAGAGGTGTTTTTATATTTACAAAGAAAAATAAAATTTCTTTTTCTTAATTTATCTGCTTAAAATTATATTTTTTTGGGTATAATTCCACTTTATTTTTATAATTATATTTAGGAGTTCTAATGGAACAAACTTTATCTATCATCAAGCCTGATGCTGTTGCTAAAAATGTTGTCGGTAAAATATTAGACCGTTTTGAGAGCCATGGATTAAGAGTTGCGGCTACAAAAAAGATCCAGCTATCACGTGTTGAAGCTGAGAAATTTTATGCAGTTCATCAGGGGCGTCCTTTTTTTAATGATCTTATAGATTTTATGATTAGTGGTCCTGTTGTTGTTAATGTGCTTGAGGGTGAAAATGCTATGCAAAAAAATCGAGATTTAATGGGAGCAACCAACCCAAAAGAAGCAGAAGCTGGTACTATTCGTGCTGATTTTGCTGAAAATATTGATGCAAATGCAGTTCATGGTAGCGATAGTGTTGAAAATGCAAAGAATGAAATAGCATTCTTTTTTGCAACAAAAGATGTACTGTAAAGAATTAATCTCCATGAAAATTGATTTTAAAAAAGTTAGTCATTCATCTGTTAGTTTTGATATAAAATTATCAGATATTGTTTTTAAAGGTCAATTAAAGTATTATAAAAGGAATTTATTAGATTTAGATGCTACAATAAAAGGCAATTTGCTGATTGACTGCTACTTATGTGGGTCTGAATTTTTAAAACCTATTAACGAAAAGATTAATTTTTTAATAAATGATGGCGTGTATGATTTACACAATGATGACTTAGAAGTTATAGAGTCATTAAACGGCATTATAGATATAGATGAGCTACTTAATTCTGAAATAGAATTGTTTAAAAGTGATTATCATATTTGTAGTGACTGCAAATTAAAAGAGAGGAATTAAAATGGCAGTACCAAAAAGACGAGTTTCGCACTCACGTGCAGCAAAGCGAAGAACTCATTATAAACTTACTTTAAAAAAACCCGTAAAAGGTGAAGATGGGACTTACAAAATGCCCCACCATATAAACCCAACAACTGGTGAGTATAAATAATTGATGGTAAAAATTGCAATTGATGCAATGGGTGGGGATTTTGGTCCCGAGCCAATTGTTCGCGGAACCATATTAGCACTTAAAAAGAAAAGATTTACAGCTATTTTGATTGGCAAAAAAGATGAAATTTTATCTTTCATACCTAAGGGATTTAGAGATAAGATTTCTATAGTTGAAGCAGAGGATGTAATAAGTATGCACGATAGTGCAACCGATGCTTTAAAAAGAAAAGAAAGTACTATTTATAAAGCTATAGATTTAGTTAAAAAAGGTGAGGCTGATGGTGTAGTTTCAGCTGGACATAGTGGTGCATCTATGACGCTTGCCACACTGCGTTTAGGACGACTAAAACATGTTTTGCGTCCAGCGTTAGTTACTTTAATGCCTACAAAAAATGGACGACGCTCCCTTTTGCTTGACGCTGGTGCTAATGTTGATTCAAAGCCTGAACATCTTGTGCAGTTTGCTGTTATGGGCGGATGCTATGCTGAAGACCTTTTAAATATAAATACTCCAAGTATTGGTCTATTGGCAAATGGTGAAGAGCAGTCAAAAGGTAATGATGTAACCAAAGAAGCTTTTGAAATGTTACAAAATTATAAAGGCTTCAAAGGCAATATTGAAGGTAATGATATTTTTAATGGCAGTTGTGATGTGATTACATGTGACGGTTTTATTGGTAATGTTGTTTTAAAAACATCTGAGGGCGTAGCATCAACAATTACCTATTTAATAAAAGATTATATACGAAAATCTCCTGTGGCAATTACTGGCGCACTTTTAATGAGAAAAGTTTTTAAACTTCTTAAAAAAGAGATAGATTATGCAGAAGTTGGCGGTGCTCCACTTATTGGTATTAAAGGTTGTGTTATTGTAGGTCATGGAAAAAGTAATCCAAAAGCTATTAAAAATGCAATATTTCAGGCTATAAGCTATGTCGATACAGGCGTAAATAAACATATTGAAAATCGTCTTGAAGCATTAAAGGATATATAAAATGTATGCAGCCTTTCGCTCTATTGGTGCTTATGTGCCAAAGAAAATATTATCAAATAATGATTTAGCTAAAATGGTAGATACTTCTGACGAATGGATAACTAAGCGTACAGGCATAAAAGAGCGTCATATTGCAGATGAGCATGAAACAACTAGTGATATGGGTACAAAAGCTGCTATAAAGGCATTACAAAGATCAAAAATTGATAAAAACGAAATAGATTTAGTGATATGTGCAACAATTTCTCCAGACTATCTATGCATGCCATCAACCGCAACAATAATTGCAGATAAACTTGATTTGCAAAATGTAATGGCATTTGATATTTCAGCTGCTTGTACGGGTTTCATCTATGCTCTTAGTATTGCAAAAGCGTTTATAGAATCAGATATGAAGAAAAATATTTTAATAATTGGTGCCGAAAGACTTAGCAAGATTACTGACTATACAGATAGAGCTACTTGTATTTTGTTTGGTGATGGTGCTGGAGCTGCAGTTATCAGTGCTACAAAAAATAAAAAAGAAGCAATTATCGATATTCACACAGGAAGTGATGGCTCCTATGCCGAGCTTTTAATGACACCCAATGGCGGCTCTGGTTCAGTACATGATGGTCTAACAGCAGAATCTGCTGGAGCTTTTATGCAGATGCGTGGTAATGAAACTTTCAAAGTTGCTGTTAAGACTTTGATAAACGATGTAAAAGAGATATTAGCAAAAAATAAAATTAGCTCTAACGCGATTAATCATTTTATTCCTCATCAGGCAAATTATCGTATCATTAAAGCCGTTGGCGATGCACTTGGAATGACAAAAGAGCAAGTAGTTCTAACAGTAGCAAAATATGGTAATACCTCAAGTGCATCAATTCCGATGGCAATTAACGATATTTATGAAAATAAACAATTAAAACCAAAAGAGATGATGCTTCTTGACGCTTTTGGTGGTGGTTTAACATGGGGAAGTGCAATAGTTCCATTTTCTCCTTTATAAATACCTATGTTTAATAAATCATTTTTAACAAATTTTCTCTCGATTTTTTTGGTAATTGTATCATTTTTTACACCATTACCATATTCAAAATATCTACTTTATGCAGGACTCTTTGCACTCTCTGGTGCCATTACAAATCAACTTGCAATTCACATGTTATTTGAAAAAGTACCATTTCTCTATGGTTCTGGCATAGTTACGCTTCATTTTGAAAGTTTTAAAACATCAATTAAACATCTTATGATGACACAATTTTTTACAAAAGAACAGTTAGATGCTTTTTTTCAAAACGAAGAAACGCAATTAGATCTTGTTCCAATAGTTCAAGATGCAGATTTTTCACCAGCGTATGATTCATTAGTAAGTGTTGTGATGGAATCATCTCTTGGAAAAATGCTTGCTATGTTTGCCCCTGATAACGCTTTAGAGGGTTTGCGTAAACCTTTTAATAAAAAAATAAAATCAGCAGTTGTAACTATTGTAAAATCTGATTCTTTTAATAAAATATTAAAAAATCATACTAAAAATTCATCATTATCTGAAGATATGTTAGTAAAAATAGAAGCTGTAATTGATGATAAATTACAGCAAATTACCCCACAAATAGTAAAAGAGATAATTTTTAATCTCATGCATGAGCATTTAAATTGGCTCGTTGTGTGGGGCGGTGTCTTTGGCGGACTAATAGGAGTTATTAGCTCTATATTTTTATCCTAAGATAAAAATTTAGCTCTAACAATCTTAACAGCTTCGACCATGTTTTTTAAACTTGGTATCACTTCATCCCACTTTCTAGTTTTAAGACCACAGTCTGGATTTATCCATAATTGTTCTTTTGGTAAAACTTCTAAAAGTTTTTCTATTTGCGTAACTATCTCTTTGACGCTTGGAATTCTAGGTGAGTGAATATCATAAACACCAGGACCGACTTCTTGTTTATAGCCAACATCTTTAAAAATTCTCAACAACTCATTTCCACTTCGTGCTGTTTCTATCGAGATAACATCAGCGTCCATATCTTCAATCGTTTCAATAATATCATTAAATTCACTATAACACATGTGGGTATGGATTTGTGTCTGTTTTTTAGCACTGCTGACTGAGAGTTTAAAATTCTCAACTGCCCACTTTTCATAATCTTTAATATCAGCTTTTCTTAATGGATATCCCTCTTTAAATGCTGCTTCATCAACTTGAATGATATTGATATTTGCATTTTGTAGATCTTCTATCTCATCATGTATTGCTAGTGCAATCTGTTTTGCTACTTCACTTTTTGCTTTGTCATCTCTTATAAATGACCAGTTTAATATTGTTACAGGACCTGTTAGCATCGCTTTTACAGGCTTGGTTGTTTTGCTTTGTGCATAAGTTATCCACTCAACTGTCATAGGATTTGCACGACTGATGTCACCATAAATAAATGGTGGTTTTACGCATCTACTACCATAACTTTGCACCCATCCGTTTTGACTAAAACCGTATCCGTCAAGTTGTTCTCCGAAATATTCAACCATATCGTTACGCTCTGGTTCACCGTGAACTAAAACCTCTAATCCAATATCTTCTTGAATCCTTATACACTCATTTATGTAACTCTTGATGACTTTTATATATTCATCATGAGATATTTCAGTTTTTTTATATGCTCGTCTTGCTTCTCGTATCTGTGTTGTTTGCGGAAATGAGCCTATGGTAGTTGTTGCTAAAACATTATAATTTAATATCTCTTTTTGTAGTTTAATTCTTTCTTCATATTTACCATCTCTTTGTGTTTTGGTGAGCGAATTAACTCTTTTTAAAACATTTTGATTATGGATTTTTATTGATGCTTTTCTATCATCATTTGCTTGTATGTTTTGTTGATATTGTATCTGCTGCTCATCTGTTAAATCATTTTTGTTTACATGATATATTTTTGCAAGTAAAGCTATCTCATCAAGTTTTTGTATCGCATAACTTAACCAGTTTTTAATCTCTGGATCCATTTTATCTTCATATTGTAGTGTAAATGGTACATGCAACAGTGAGCAAGATGAACCAATATATAATCTCTCGTCTGGTATTTTTGCACCAATCTCTTGTAGTAATATTAATGTTTTATCAAAATGATTTCTCCATATATTTCTACCATTAACAATTCCAGCAATAACTATTTTGTCACTTTGTGCTAAGATATCTAAATCTTGTAAATTCTTTTTTCCATAAACAAAATCAAGCGCTAATGCCCACACAGGAGTATGTACTAAAATTTTTGTAGCTTCGTTAGAGTGTTCAAAATAGGTTGCTATGATTAATTTGATGTTGTTTGTAGCATTTGCCAATCTATCGTATATTGGTTTTATAAGGCTTAGCACTTTGGTATCTAAATCTTTTACAAAAATCGGCTCATCTATTTGTACATAAACTTTAGTATCTAACTTCGATATTTCTTGAAGTAGTTTTTCATATATATCTACTATTTTTTTGGTTAATTCAAAAATATCACCACCATCAGTTCTTTTACTTAACCCAAGATATGTAATTGGTCCAATAATATTTATTTTTGTACTAATACCTTGTTTTTTTGCTTCATGATATTCATTTATGATTTTTGAAGTATTTAGGGCATACGTATCTTTTAATGACAACTCTGGAACTATGTAATGATAGTTTGTATTAAACCATTTTGTCATCTCCATAGCAACGTTATTTGCATTACCTCTTGCCATTGCAAAATATAATTCTTCATCTTTTAAATTTTTAAAACGAGCAGGAATAGCACCTAGCATAATGGAAGTATCTAACATATTGTCATACAAGCTGAAATCATTTGAGCTTATAAAATCTATACCCACATCTTTTTGATATTTCCAATGTTTTGCTTTTAATTGTGAAGCCACCTCTTGTACTTCGTTAAAAGTTGCTGTTTTTGCCCAAAACTTTTCTAAAACTTTTTTTAATTCTCGTTGCTCACCGATTCTAGGAAAACCTATAACATAATTTTTTAACATAACTATCTCCTTGCAGAATTTTTTATATATTTAATAATTAAATTTTTAATAAAATAAAGGAGGATGAACGCCAGTTCTACGAAATGCAAAATAGGTGCAATAAAATGGACACCTTGGAATAAAATGATTAAGTAGTAGAGATAATCTCGTTTTTAGATTAAAAAAAAGATTACAATAACACGATTTTAATTTAGCTAAAGAAGTAGATAGCGGGCAAATTAGTTTTCGGTTGATTAAAGTCATGCTCATTGTCATCTCCTTTAGCTACTTTTTTGGTATTATAACTAATTATTCTACTAAAATATTAATATCAGCAATTTGTATTTTGTCGCCTTTTATTATTTTAGCTCTTTTTCTTAGTTCTACTTCACCATTTCTTTTGACATTTGCATCTGCTATAATTTGTTTCGCATCAGCACCGCTATCAACTAAATCAAGAATTTTTATTAGTTTAAAAAGTTCTATATACTTATCCGTTAATGTAAATGTTATCATCTATTTACTTCTTTTGTTATCTCAAATCCATTTATCTCATCTCTTGGAATCTTTACATGTAAAAGTTTTTCTATCGCTCTCATCTGTACTTTATCTTCATAATCAAGCAAAGTGATAGCTTCACCCACGCAACCAGCACGACCAGTTCTACCAATTCTATGAATATAATCCTCCTTTAAAGCAGGTAATTCATAATTAATAACTTGAGGTAGCTGTGTGATATCGATGCCACGAGAGGCTATATCTGTGGCTACTAAAACATTTATCTCTTGTGATTTGAATTTTTGTAGAGTTTTACTTCTATTTGCTTGTGTTTTATCACCATGAATTACCTCTGCTTTTAAGCCGTCTAATTTTAACTCTTTTACAAGTGCATCCGCACTTTTTTTTGTTTTTGTAAAAACTAAGACCTGTTGTATGTTTTTTGAACCTATCAAAAAAGAGAGCAGGGCAGCTTTTTTGTCTTTATCAATAAGATAAATGTGCTGATTAATAAGCTCAGTTACACTGTTTTGTTTAGCAGTTTCTATAAAAATCGGTTTTTTTAATATAAGCTTGGATAATTTTCTTACCTTTTGAGTCTGTGTCGCACAAAATAAAAGTGTTTGATGATTCTTAGGTAGTTGTTCATGTATGAGTCTTAAGTCTGTTACAAAGCCCATATCTAGCATTCTGTCAGCTTCATCTACTACTATAATCTCTGTAGATTTTAGATTTATACTTTTATTTATGATATGCTCTTTTAATCTGCCTGGTGTTGCTACTATAATATCTACGCCATGTTTTAAGTGTTTTATTTGAGATTCTAATTTTTTACCACCAGCTAGTAAAAGTGATGAAATATCCATGTATTTAGTGTATTTTAATAGCTCTTTTTCAATTTGAATCGCAAGTTCGCGTGTTGGTGCTATGATAAGTGAGCGCACGGTTTTTGGTTGCAACTCTTTTTTGTGACGTAACCTTTGAGCAATTGGTAATAAAAATGCGGCAGTTTTTCCAGTTCCTGTCTGCGCAGTTGCAAAAATATCTTTTTTAGCTAACACATACGCAATGGCTCTATTTTGGATAGCAGTTGGCTTCTTATAATCAAGCTCACCAATAGCGTCAAGTAGAGGCTTAATTAGTCCTAGTTTTTCAAATGACATAAATTCTAATCCTTTACAAGTTTCTATTTAAAAAAATAGAAGCTTAACCATTATTTTACTATAATTTGAATAAAGGTTGCTAATGGTTAGAAAATTTTTTAAAAAAGCACATTCGCACTCAAGTTTACAAAAGTTTATAAAAAAATATAAAATTCCAAGAGCTCATATCTCTGTAAATAGAAAAAATGTTGCTAGAGCTATCTTTATTGGTATTTTTATTGGACTTATTCCAATGCCTGGACAGATGATAGTTGTTATTTTTTTGATACCGTTTATAAGATTTAACGCACCTATCGCACTTTTTACTGTCTGGCTTAGTAACCCTTTTACCATGCCTTTTATTTATTACACAGAGTATGTAACAGGAAGTTTTTTTCTAGGCGCACACCTACCTGCTGTTCATATGACAATTAAATGGTTTGGCGATAATTTTAAACATATTTTTATCCCACTATATCTCGGTACGCTGTTTTATTCAGTTAGCTTATCTTTTGTGGGATATTATTTGGTAAATCATTTATGGAGACGTTCAGTGCATAAAGAAAAATATCATAAAACTAAACAAAGGTTAAATAGATGAATAATAATCATAAAGAGATTTTTTTAAAAGAGTACAAAACGCCACAATTTACCATCACGACAGTAGATTTAAAATTTGATATTTTTAATGATTATACAGTTGTAACAAATAAAATATTAATTAAGCGATTAGATAAAGAAGCGAAACATTTAAGATTAGATGGACAAAAATTAGAACTTTTATCACTTACATGTAATGGTAAGAAAATTTCACACGAAAAGATAGTTATTGATGAAGATTTTTTAACGATAGATGATGTTCAAGATGATTTTATTTTAGAGATAGTCACAAAAATTTATCCTGATAAAAACAAGGAGTTAGAGGGACTTTACAAGTCTGGTGGTATTTTTTGTACTCAAAATGAACCTGAAGGTTTTAGAAAAATTACCTATTTTTTAGATAGACCAGATGTAATGGCAAAATACACAACAAAGATAATAGCCGATAACAAATATCCAATTTTATTAAGTAATGGAAATAAAAAGCAAAGTGGTATGGTGAGTGATACACGTCATTTTTGTATTTGGGAAGATCCATTTGCAAAACCATCGTATCTATTTGCATTAGTTGTTGGTGATTTAGGAAATATACAAGATAAATTTATAACCATAAGTGATAAAGAGATTGAATTAAATATTTATTGTGATAAAGGTAATGAAGATAGATGTTTTCATGCTATGACTTCATTAAAAAAGGCGATGAAATGGGATGAGAAGCAGTATAAACGTGAATATGACTTAGATATCTATAATATTGTGGCAGTTGATAGTTTCAATATGGGAGCTATGGAAAATAAGGGATTAAATATTTTTAACTCTCATTATGTATTAGCTAGTAAAGAGAGTGCAACTGATGCGGATTATATGGGAATTCAAAGTGTTATAGCTCATGAATATTTTCATAATTGGACAGGAAATCGCATTACATGTAGAAGTTGGTTTGAGCTAACCCTAAAAGAGGGCTTGACAGTTTATCGAGATCAATGTTTTAGTGCCGATATGAACTCAAAAGATGTGGTGAGAATTGAAAATGTAAAACGTTTAAAAGAGCATCAGTTTATAGAAGACAGCGGACCAACAGCACATCCTATCCAGCCAAATTCTTATATATCTATAAATAATTTTTATACTCCAACAGTTTATGAAAAGGGCGCGGAAGTTATTGGTATGTACCATACTCTCTTAGGCGAAGAAAATTATAAAAAATCGATGCAACTATATTTTGATACATTTGATGGTCAAGCTGTTGGGATTGATGATTTTTTTTGGGCGATGGAGCAAAATTATAATGGTGATTTGACACAGTTTAAAAGATGGTATCATCAATCAGGTACCCCAACTTTAGAAGTAAGAGATGAGTATAAAGATAATACATTAACTCTTACATGCAAACAAATCATTCCAAATGCACCAGATGCAAAACAACAATATCCTCTAATGTATCCACTTCGTATCGCACTATTTTATGATAATGCAAAATTAATTTTAGATAAAAGCATTTTAATCAAAAAAGAGCTTGAAAAATTTACATTTAAAAATATTACATGTAAACCTAAAATTTCATTAAATAGAAATTTTAGTGCACCAATAAAAATTATCTATAAAAATCAAGATTATTCATTTTTAATGAGATATGATACAGATACGTTTAATCGTTATGAAATGGCACAAGAATATGCACTTAAGAGCTTAAACACACTTATAGACTGTGAGCAAATTGACGAAAATTATATTAATTCTTTTAAAGAGTTGCTAGATGCTGATATTGATTTAATGACAAAAGCCAAACTTTTAGAGTTGCCTACAGTTTCAAATCTTTTACAAACATGTAAAATAGTTGATTTTGAAAAATTGTGTAATGCTCAAGATATCTTAAAGCTTGAATTAGCAACTATATATAAGGAAAGTTTTTTAGATATTTATAACAGATACCATGATTTAAAAGATAATGGTCTCACGCCGCAAGCTATGGGTAAACGAGCTATTAAAAATATGGCACTACAATATCTAGCTTGCTTGCAAAGCGATGATATTTATGGACTTTGTAAAAATCAATATAATTTAGCTACTACAATGCAAGATAGGATTACTGCTCTTAGTTGTTTGACAACTTATTATATACAAGATGCTAAATGGGCTTTAGACGATTTTTATAAATGTTATCATACAAATACTTTAATTATGAATAAATATTTTTCCATAATAGCACTCTCAAGAGGAGATGGTGTATTAAATCATATCATAAAAGCTCAACACGATAAGGCTTATGATAAAAACGTACCGAATTTAGTTCGTGCGCTTATTGGCTCATTTATAAAAAATTATAGATATTTTCATGCAAAAGATGGTAGTGGATATAGATTTTTAGCACAACAGATAATAGAAATTGATAAAAGTAATCCACAAATATCTTCTGCATTAGTCGGAGCATTTAAAATATATAAAAAATTAGATGAGAAAAATAAAGAGTTAATGTGTAAAGAGCTTCAAAAAATAAAAAATATTAAAGATTTATCAAATAATTGTTACGAGATAATATTAAAAATTTTAACTTAAGCTATCTTTTTATATTAAAAGATTAAAATGTGTAACTATTGTGATACTTATGTGATAAGATTTCGTTATAGTTGTATCATAAAAGATAAGGAGTAATCATGGCAAGATTAATTGTTTTAGGTGGTGGAGTGTCTGGACATACTGCTGCAACATTTGCAGCAAAATGGCTGGGTTCATCACACGAAGTAGTTGTTGTAACACCAAATTCGCAATGGAATTGGATTCCATCAAATATTTGGGTTGGTGTTGGAGAGATGAATAAAAAAGATGTTGTTTTTGATTTAGCACCTGTGTATAAAAAAGGTAATATAACCTATAAACAAGCAAAAGCAGTTTCATTAAATCCTGAAGGTAGCGAGGATATCGATAAGCCTTTTGTTACTATAGAATATACAGGACAAGATAAAGATGGTCAAACCGAAGAGTTAACTTATGATTACGTTATTAATGCTACTGGACCAAAATTAAATTTTGCAGCAACTCCCGGCTTAGGCGATGTTAATGGATTGGGAGAATATACCGTTTCTGTTTGTACGGCAGATCATGCAGTCCACGCTAGTCATGAACTAGACAAGTGTATTGAAAAAATGCAAAATGGTGAACGTCAAAAAATTCTTGTAGGTACAGGACATGGAATGTGCACCTGCCAAGGTGCCGCATTTGAGTATATTTTTAATATCGAACATCAACTACGCAAAGCTGGTGTTAGAGACATGGCAGATGTTAAATGGATATCAAATGAAGCCTTTTTAGGTGACTTTGGTATGGGTGGGCTTCATATGAAAGTAAGTGGTTATGTTGTGAGTTCAAAACTTTTTGCCGAATCACTTTTTGCTGAGAGAAATGTTGACTGGATTATTGGCGCACATGTAAATAAAGTTGAAAAAGGTAAGGCTCATTATGAGTTGTTAGACGGCACTATGGACGTTGAAGAGTTTGATTTTGCAATGCTTATTCCTCCTTTTGCTGGAGTTGGATTAAAGGCGTATGCTAAAGATGGGTCGGATATTACTGATAAGCTTTTTGCACCAAATGGTCTTATGAAGGTTGATGCTGATTATAATCCTAAACCTTACAGTGAATGGAAAGCTAGTGATTGGCCTCGTACATATCAAAGCCCTGCATATAAAAATATTTTTGCAGCAGGTATTGCATTTAATCCGCCACATTTAATATCAAAACCTGCAAAATCTCCAAATGGAACTCCGATTAATCCAACGCCACCACGTACAGGAATGCCCTCTGGTATTATCGGTAAGGCAGTAGCACGCAGTATATGTGATTTGATTTTAAAAGGTGAGGATGCACATCTTCATGAAGCTTCAATGGCAGAGATGGGTGCGGCATGTGTTGCTAGTGCCGGTAAAGGTTTATTTACAGGAACTGCAGCAGCTATGACGGTATTTCCTGTTGTTCCAGATTTTGAAAAATTTCCAGGGACAGGTCGTGATACAGAATATACATTTGGTGAGATAGGTCTTGCGGGACATTGGATTAAACAAGTATTGCATTATCTATTTTTATATAAAGCAAAACTAAAAATTGGTTGGACATTAATACCAGAATAAAAGGAGATAAAATGGAAAAAAAAGCAGTATCTGAAGAGTTAAATTTTCAAACAAATAGTAAGATGAATCTTACTATGATTCCCGGTAAGTTTACACGATTTATGCGAACATGTGTGATATGGCAATTTATTCGTTTTATAGTTTTAAATATTAAAATGATAATAGTTGTTAGGAAAAGTCACTAAATTATAATAAGCCAGATAATTCTGGCTTATTAAATAAGAGGGTATACATGATGTTTATTATGAAATTATTTATGTAAAGATACCCCTAAAATCCTAGTCACTCTCAGAGGGAAGAAAAAATGCAAAATCTCTCAACACTTAGGAATCACCTAGAAAAATTAGAAGTTTTAAAAACTAAAATTGTATTACAATGGATCGATTTTTCTGATGTACGCAATATATTATCTCACCACGATATAGATAAAAAGCTATTTATCTTTAAATATGCTAATAATATTTTTGAATATTTTATAAATGTAATAAAAGGAGCTGTAAAGATAGGTGCTTGCCCTGTTATGGCTAATTTATTGATATATTTAAAAGATAAAGATATTACAACTCAGGAATTATTTATTATTTGTAGTCATTTTAAGCTTGTCATGATTGATATTTTTTTTGATATGCAGATGGATTCAAAAATATTATTAGATGAGATAAATTATGTATTTGATCGAAATTTTGTTAGTGTTTTAAGACAATATTCACAAACTATTTATGAAAAAGATATTGAAATAGATAAAAATGTTAAACTTCTTGAGCAATATATGGAAGCTTTAAATCAAAGTGCATTAATTTCAAAAACTGATGAGGATGGTAATATTACACTCATTAATGATAAATTTATACAACTATGTGGATACAATAAAAAAGAATTAATTGGTAAAACACATAAAATTATGCGTGATAAAAATACGCCAGATTCTTTTTATAAAAAATTATGGACTACAATTAAGAAAAATAAGACATTTAGAGCAATTATAAAAAATAGAAAAAAAAATGGAGGATATTTTTATATTGATACAACTATTGTTACAATTGAAAATCCTTTTACACAACTAAAAGAGTATATCGCAATAGGATACGAAGTTACAAAATTAATTGATGCAAAACAAAAAGCTATTGATGCGGATAAGACAAAAGATTATTTTTTATCAAATATGAGCCATGAAATTCGCACCCCTTTAAATGCTATTTTGGGTTTTGTTACGCTTTTACAAGATGAATTATTATCTAAAAAACATAAAAATTATTTAGATATTATTTATGAAAGTGGTGAAAATTTACTTAATCTTATTAATGATATACTTGATGTTTCTAAATTAAGAGGCGGCGAATTTACCATAGAAGCAAAAAGCTTTAATCCACAAGAGATATTATCACGTACTATAGAGCTTTTTGTTGCTTGGGCAAATAAAAAAGATATTAATATATCTTGTTATATTGACCCTTTAATGCCATCTAAAATTTTAAGTGATCCTCTTAGAATTCAACAAATTATCTCAAATTTTATAAGTAATGCTATAAAATTTACACCAAATTCAGGAGCAATTGAGATTAATGCAACTGTTACACAAAATGATATCTTAAGTATCATAGTAAAGGATTCTGGCATAGGTATATCTGATAAAAATGCAGATAAGATTTTTAAACCATTTTTTCAGATGCAAAGTGATGGAAATATTAGTCAAGGTACAGGGCTTGGGCTGTCTATATGTAAGCAGTTGGCTAAATTACTTGATGGCACAATAACGCTGAGTTCAAAACAAAATAAAGGTAGTATTTTTACTTTAAAAATTCCAGTACATATCATAGACAATGCCTCTTTTATATCAAAATGTAAACTACTAAAAAAGAAAAAAATAGCATTATTAGTGATAGGTAAAAAAATTGATAAGAAATTACTTCTTTTAAAAAAATATTATAAACAAATAGGTATTAAGTTATTTATTACACATGATATTGATAATTCTAATTATGATTTATTATATTTTTTAGATAGTAATTTAGATGATGCTATAAGATATCAGATTATTAGAAGCAATAAAGTAGCTATTTGCATAACAAAAATAGATGATAATAACTATGATTCTATCATAAATATTACTAATTTAAATTTTCCTATATATTGTCAAAAAATAAAAGATGTTGCCCTTAATGCTTTAAATATACAGGATAAAAATAATATTCAGCCAGATATAATTTTTAAGGCCAATAAAAAATTTAGAGCACATGTTTTAATTGCTGAAGATAACGAGGCAAATCAGGAATTAATTAAAATGATTTTAAAAAAATATAATATCACTTATGATATAGTAAGCAATGGCCTTGATGCGCTTAAAAAATTTAAAAAATATAATTATCACTTGATTTTTATGGATGAACAAATGCCACAAAAAAGTGGATATGAAACTGTTAAAGAAATAATAGCTTTTGAAAAACAGTTAAATAAAAAACATACTCCAATAATTGCTTTAACTGCCAATGTGACAAATAGTACTAACATGAGAAACATGCAATCAATTTGTGATGAATTTTTAGGAAAGCCAATTGTTTTACAAACATTGCAAAAAATATTTATAAAATATCTTCAACAAGAAGATGATATCATAAATTTGTCAAATCTTAAGCAAGAGTTACAATTAAACAAGGTAGAACTAGAGATATTGTTAAGGCTATATATTAAAAAAATGGATAAATCTTTACAATTTTTAAAACGAGCTATTAAGAAATTAAAATTTAAAAAAATAGTAAAATTATCTCATTCAATTAAAGGTGCAAGTGCAAATTTTAGAATTTATGAGATACAAAATAGCGCTTCAGAGTTAGAGGATGCTGCACAACGAGCAGATAAAGAGTTTAATTATAAAATAATTTTTACAAAAATAAACTTAACTTACAAAAAAGTAAAAGATAATTTAGATAATCATTCTATATAATAACCAGCTCCAGACGCATTTTTAATAATATCAGTCGGTAATTTCGCTCTTAATCGCCACACAAGAGTTCTAATGCTATTTTGGGTTGCACCATCTTGTGACCATATGTAGTTCACTGCTTGTTCAAACTCAACAACTAAGCCTAGTTGCGCAACGAGAAGCTTTATAAATGCATTTTCTTTTTTAGTTAGTTTAATTTTTTTATTATGATAATATACCTCGTTCGTATTAATATTTAATTGATAATCACCACTAAAAGACATGAGTGGCTGACTTAACTTTTTTTTACTATAAAGTAATTTTTCTAAATTTTGTTTTTGCTGTTTTAAAATATTAATATTTTCTTCTTGTTTTTTTTCATTATCATATTTATAAAGTGCCATTTGTAAGGTTGCATGTAAACCAGATGGGTCAAATGGCTTTATGATATATCCGTAAGGTTCTGTTTTACTTGCATCTTTGATAATCTCTTCATCCGAATGTGAAGTTAAATAAATAAATGGAATATGATACTTTTGACGAATAATTCTTGCTAGTTTAATGCCATCATCACTATCTTGCAAAGATATATCAATAATCACAATATTTGGCATGTAAACTTTTATCTTGTTTATAGCATCTTGTAAATTATCTGTTATGGCTAATATCTTATAGCCATGTTTTTTTAAAGATATTTTTAGATGCAAAGCACTGACTTCTTCATCTTCTACAATTAAAATCTTTTTTTCTTTCACATGAAAGCCTTACAAGAGTATAATTTTATTGTACTATAAAAATCATACTTTTACATAAATATGTGATATTTATGTAATTTTTTAAAACTTAATTAACATTTTTATTTATATATTTTATAACATTTTCAACACATTTTGGTCATAATGTAAACATTAGAAGATTTTTAATGTTATTAAGGCGGATTGTTAATATGTTAGATTTTACAAAATTTACTAAGTATTCTAAACCAGGACCCAGATATACAAGCTACCCAACAGCTTTAGAGTTTAATGATGATTTTACTTATGAGCAGTATATTGATCAATTGCAATCATTAGATAAATCACGTCCAATATCGCTATATTTTCATCTTCCATTTTGTAGGAGTGCTTGTTATTTTTGTGGGTGCAATGTTGTTTTTACTTCAAAAGACGATAAAAAAGTACGTTATATTGATTATTTATCTCGTGAACTAGAAATTCTATCAAAATATATTGATACGTCAAAAGAGGTAATTCAGATGCATTTTGGTGGAGGAACTCCAACATTTTTTTCAGCTGAGCAATTAAATGAAATTATAACTATGATAAAAAAATATTTTAAAAACTTTTCTAGTAATGCTGAAATTAGCTGCGAGATAGATCCTCGTCATATTAATGATGAACAGATGAGGGTTATGAGTGAAGCAGGGTTTAACCGTGTGAGTTTTGGAATTCAGGATTTTAACGAAAAAGTTCAAAAAGCTGTTCATCGTATTCAACCTTTAGATATTACACAAAAAGCTATGGATTTGGCAAGAAAATATAATATGCTCTCAGTTAATGCTGATCTTATTTATGGTCTTCCATTTCAAACACTTGAAACTTTTAAGCAAACTCTCGCTCTCGCTATTGCTTTAAATCCAGATAGATTTGCTGTATTTAATTATGCTCATGTGCCTTGGCTTAAAAAAACTATGAGAAAAATTGATGAAACAACTTTACCAAAACCAGAGGAAAAGCTAGCAATTATGCAATACACTATTGATTTTTTAACATCCAATGGATACAAAATGATAGGAATGGATCATTTTGCAAAACCTGAAGATGAACTTTTTCGTGCCATACAAACAGGTGAATTACATAGAAATTTTCAAGGATATACAACTAAAGGTGGAGCAGATTTAATTGGTATTGGTCTTACATCAATAGGTGAGAGTCTTTCATATTACGCACAAAATTTTAAAGATATGAATGATTATGAAGCAGCAATTGATGCTAATAGACTCCCATTTGAGCGAGGTGTTTTATTAAATAAAGATGATAAGATTCGTCAATATGTTATCATGGAGCTTATGAGTAATTTTAAACTAAATATTAAACGTTTTGAGGGAAAATTTAATATAAACTTTAATTATTATTTTGCTGATGCCTTAAAGGATTTAAAACCCTTTGTTGAGGACGGATTGATTGTGATTAGCGAAGAGTATATTACGTGTTCTCAAACAGGAACTTTGTTAATTAGAAATATTGCCATGCCTTTTGATGCGTATATGAAACAACATGCGTCAAGTCAAAAAACATTTTCAAAGACAGTATAAAATGACGCAAGGAAATCTTTTTAATTACAAAGAAACTTCTGATTTATGTATTAAATGTGGTAAATGTATTCCAGTTTGTACAATTCACAATGTAAATACCGATGAAGTTACATCTCCTCGTGGCTTTATTGATCTGCTTGGTGCTTATCAAGATGGTGAATTAGAACTTGACAAAACTGCTAAAGATATTTTTGAAAGCTGTTTTTTATGTACAAATTGTGTTGATATTTGCCCAATATCTCTTCCAACTGATATGATAATAGAACAAGTTAGAAATGATATACGTAAAAAATATGGACTGGCATGGTTTAAAAGAGTGTTTTTTTATTTATTACGACACAGAACTACTATGGATATTCTTTTTAAACTAGGTTATGTGTTTCAAACTTGTGGGTTTAAAATACAAAAAGAGCGAGAATCCATGGAACCTAGATTTTCTTTACCAATTATTAAAAAAAATAGATTATTGCCTAGCATGGGTAAAACATCTTTTTTAAATGCACACCCTGAAAATATAAATAATGGTGGAAAAAGAAAAGTAGCCATTTTTATAGGATGCTTAGGTAATTATAATTATCGTAAAGTAGGAGAATCGCTACTTAATATTTTAGAACATCTCAAAATTGATGCTTTTTTAGCAAAAGGACAAAAATGTTGCTCTGCACCAGCGTATTTTACAGGTGCTTTTGATACAGTTGATTATTTAGCAAAATATAATATTGAGTATTTTGAAAAATTTATTGATGATGTTGAAGCTATTATCATACCTGAGGCGACATGTAGTGCTATGATAAAGATTGATTATGAGCATTATTTTCATGATCAGCCACAGTGGAAGGAGCGTGCTAAAAAACTAACAAATAAAATTTTTATGGCAACGCAATGGTTAGAAAATCATACAGATTTAAGTAGTTTATTAGCATCAAAAGAGAAACAGCATGTAGATATAACCTACCATGATCCATGTCATGCAAGAAAAATGCAAGGTATTTATAAAGAGCCTCGCACGTTAATATCAAAAAATTATACTCTAAAAGAGATGAGTGATCCAAATGCATGTTGTGGTTTTGGTGGAGTAACCATGCAGACAGAAAAATATCATTTTGCAAAAGCAGCTGGAGTTCCAAAAGCTCATATGATAAAAGATAGTGGAGCTACAATAGTGAGTTCTGAATGTAGTGCTTGTCGTATGCAGATTAATGATTCATTGTATCAAGCAGGCGTGGATGTTGAATTTAAAAATCCAATTGAGTTGATTTCAGAAGCATTAGGTAAAGCATGAATTATTGGAATCATATATATCAACATTTTAATCCAATCGCTTTTCATATTTTTTCTTTTCCAGTTCATTGGTATGGAATTATGTATGTTTTAGCACTACTAGTTGCACTATATATGGCAAAATGGATAGTAAAAAAAGATAATATTGATATTACAAAAGAGCAGTTAGATAATTATTTTATTTATGTAGAGATTGGAGTTATTCTTAGTGCTAGAATAGGCTATATTTTGATTTATGATCCAAGTAGAGATTATTATTTTCATCAGCCTTGGCAGATTTTTAATCCATTTTATGATGGTAAATTTGTAGGAATTAGTGGCATGAGTTATCATGGTGCTATTTTTGGTTTTTTATTAGCTTCGTGGATATATAGTAAACGCACACAAATATCATTTGCTAAACTTATGGATATTGTAGCTCTTGGAGTTCCTTTAGGGTACACTTTTGGTAGAATTGGTAACTTCTTAAATCAGCGTTTAATAGGTCGAATAACTGATGATAGTTGGGGTATTTATGTGCATGGAGTACTTCGTTATCCATCACAGCTTTATGAAGCATTTTTAGAAGGTATTGTAGTTTTTATAATTATTTACTTATATAGGAGATATAAAACTTTTGACGGTGAATTGATATTGGTTTATGGTTTTTCATATGGAATTTTACGATCAATTGCGGGAATGTATAGAGCGCCAGATGTTCAAATAGGATATATCTGTTGTAATATTATTACTTTAGGACAGATACTGAGTTTTTCTATGGCAATATTTAGCTTAATGATATGGGTTGGTATTAAGCTATATAAAAGAAAGCCCAACCTTTAGATAGGTATTTAAAATAAAAGGATAATTTTGATTTGGTTATTATATATACATCTCTTAGCAGCGACTGCTTGGATAGGTGGCTCAATTTTTATGTTTGTTTTAGGTGTCACTTTGCGTGATAAAGATAAACAAAAAGAGATATATCCTCATATTGGACCTATTTTTGGTTATTTTGAAATTACTGCATTGATTATTTTATTAATAAGCGGAATATCTATGGCTATGCATGATGGTTTACTAAAATTAGTATTTGAAGGTAATCATACTTATGTTGTAAATTTACTTAGAACAAAATTATGGTTTGTCTTAGTTATTGTTGTAGCTTCAATTTTACATTTTATGATAGCTCTTAAAACAAATACAATTAAGCGAACAAAATTAGAAAATTTAATGTCACGTGGCTCATCTTTATTAATTTTCTTTTTAAATCTAATAGTATTATATTATGCAATAGAGTTGATTATGGCTCTTTAATTTTTTTGTCTTATTTTGATATAAATATGGAGTATAGTGATAGCTGCTGGCGTTATTCCGCTAATTTGTGAAGCTGCTTGTAGCGTTGGCGGATTAAAAGTTTGTAATTTCTCAACTATCTCATTAGATAATCCACTAATAGAAGCAAAATTAAAATCTTTTGGTATTTGAACTTGAAGATATCTCTTCATCTTTTGTATTTCTTGGGTTTGTTTATCTATATATCTATGATATTTTGCTTCAACTAATATCTCTTCTTTAATATAGTCATTAAATTCATTTAATTGTGGCAAGAGAGATGATATTTTCTCAATTGTAAAGCCTTTTCTAGCAAATAATTGTTTAGCAGTCATAGCATCATTAATTTTTTCTTCACCTAACTTATCTAAGGTCTGTAAAAACTCTTTATTTGGTGTAAAAATTGTATTTTCAAGTAATATAACACCTCTGTTTATTTGCTGCTTTTTTATAAGCATCGCTTCATACGCTTCTTTAGGCAATAGTCCTATTTTGTATCCATGTTCACTTAAGCGAATATCAGCTGATTCTTCGCGCAATAATAATCGATATTCAGCACGCGATGTAAACATTCTATATGGCTCCTTGGTGCCTTTTGTAACCAAATCATCTATAAGTACACCAATATATGCTTCATCACGGCGAAGAATAAGTGGTTGTTTATTTTGAATTGAAAGCACACTGTTTATTCCAGCCATTAAGCCTTGAGCAGCCGCTTCTTCATAGCCTGTTGTACCATTAATTTGACCAGCAAGATAAAGATGAGGAATTTTTTTGGTCTCAAGTGAATGTTTGAGTTCGGTTGGATCAACATAATCATATTCAATCGCATATCCATAACGAACAATTTTGGCATTTTGTAGCCCGCGTATAGAATGAATCATCTTTTCTTGCACATCAACAGGCAAAGAAGTGCTCATGCCATTTATATAACATTCTGTATTTTGAGTAGTTTGTGGTTCTATAAAGATATGATGCTGTTCTTTATCTTTAAAACGATTTACTTTATCTTCAATACTTGGGCAATATCTCGGACCAGTACCTTCAATTTGACCAGTAAAAAGAGGTGCTCTGTTAAAATTATTTTTAATTATTTCATGGGTAGATTTATTTGTATGTGTAATGAAACATGGAAGCTGTTTTTTTGTTTTTATAAATTTTTCTCGATTAGTTCTAAAACTAAATGGAATTGGATTTTTATCTCCATTTTGAATTTCCATAACAGTTGTGTCAATACTAGAACTATCAATTCTAGCACATGTGCCAGTTTTTAAGCGTCCAACTTTTAAACCTCTTGAAATTAAAGAAGTTGAAAGAAGTTCTGCACTAAATTCACCAAAACGTCCAGCAGATTTTCGATACTCTCCTATATGAATCATACCTTTTAAAAATGTTCCAACAGTTAAAATTACACGTTTTGCAATATATTCATGCATCAAATCAGTTTTTACACCTTTAACGGTATCATTATCAAAAATTAAAGCCTCAACTGTTTCTTGTTTTAATGTTAGGTTTTGTGTGTTTAAAATCCTGTTTCTTGCAAGAATACGATATTTATCCATGTCAATTTGGGCGCGAGTCCCACGTACCGCTGGACCTTTGGCTCGATTTAGTATACGAAATTGAATACCTACTTCATCGGTTAAAAGCCCCATTTCACCGCCTAAAGCATCAAGCTCTTTTACAAGATGACCTTTTGCAAGACCGCCTACCGCAGGATTACAACTAGTTGCTCCAACTTGTTCTGCCAACATCGATATAAGAAGTGTTTTACATCCCATTTTTGCAGTCGCTAGAGACGCTTCTATTCCAGCATGCCCACCACCTACTACTATTACATCATAATTCATGGCAATTTCCATTATTTTTTTTGTAATTATAGCAGTATATTTATCTGTTTATAATATTGTAAAGTATAAAATACAAGACAAAGAATTTATAGGGCATTTCTAATGATTGGATTAAAAGATATATGTTTACAGGACTTATACGTGAAATAGCGCAAGTAAAGAGTTTTTCAAATAATATACTCTCTCTTCGCACGAACTATAAAGCTAAAATCGGCGATTCTATTGCAGTAAATGGAGCATGTTTAACAGTTGTAAAAATAAATTTTGATGGCTTTAGTGTGGAACTCTCACCTGAGAGTCAAAAAGTTTTAGCTATACAAAATTATAAAAATTTAGTTCATATAGAACCAGCTATGAGTATGGGTGATAAGTTTGAAGGTCATATAGTCCAAGGTCATGTTGATACTATTGGAGTGGTTAAAAATATTAAAAATAGTGGCAGTAGTTATGATTTTTATATAGATGTAGATAGAAATTTTATCTCTTTTATTGTACCAAAAGGCTCTATCACAATTGATGGAGTTAGTTTGACCGTAAATGAAGTGTTTGATAACTCATTTAGATTGACAATCATACCTCATACAAGGCAAAATACTCTTTTTAAAACGTATAAAATAGGCTCACATGTAAACATAGAAACTGATATGTTTGCAAGATATGTGGCACATATTCTTAAACATCAAACTAAATCCCTTTCTTGGGATGAAATTGAGAAAATGGATGCACTTTATTTATGAAAAAAGCTGTTGCTCTTAAATATAATCAAAATAGTGAAAATGCACCTAGAGTGACAGCATTAGGTAAAGGTGAGTTGGCTTTTAAAATTATTCAAAAAGCAAAAGAGTTTGATATTCCACTATTTTGTAATGATGAACTTGTATCATCTTTGGTTGATTTAGAATTAGATAAAGAGATTCCACAGCAGTTATATAAAGCCGTTGCTGATGTATTTATGTGGCTTATGAGGCAAGAAAATAAAGCAGATATGCTATAATACCACAAGCATATTAGGTATTTTTTAAATACCCTTAAAGGATTTAGTTAATTATGGCACAAGTACCAGAAGATATAGGATGTTTAAACGAAAAATGTATAGCAAAAGATGATTGTAAAAGACAAGTGATAGCTAAAGATAAAACTGCCCGTGAGATACAAGAATTTGGCGGAACTCCAACAAAAAAATGTGGTAAGTTCCTAGAAAAATAGATTATTTTGTAGTGGTAAAATCTATTTTTATTTTTGATGTAAAATCGTATGTTATTGGAATAAACTTAACTCTTTGATTTGATTGTAAAATCTCTATATCTTTGTCAACTATGATAAAACCATTTGACATGGCTAACGGTTTTATCATACCAGCTGAATGTTGTTTCGTTGTTTTAAATGATGTACCATCAAAATATCCCGGTAAAAGAGTAGGGCGTTTACTATTTACCATTATATCTTCATCAATAAAAGTCATGATTGAATTTAAAAATTTATCTTCTCTTCCGTTTAATGCAAAAATAGTAGCTTTTGCAAAAAGTTCAAAATTAAGTGACGCGGCTAATGGGTTACCAGGAAGATTTAAAACATAAGTGTTGTTTATTTTACCAAATGCCGTTGGTTTACCTGGCTTAATATCTAATTTATCGAATAAAACTTCCATATTAAAATATGAAAATGCACTTTTCATAAAATCTGCCTCACCTTTACTTGCTCCACCTGATGTTATAATAAAATCAAAATTAAGTATATTTTTGATAATGCTTTGTATTTCATTTAGACTATCTATTGCCGTTTTTATAAATGTAACCATGCACCCTAGCTCTTTTAAGCGAGCTATTATAGTAGGAGTGTTTGTATTATAAATTTGATGAGGTTGCAAGCTCTCAAAATGCATTTTAAGCTCATTTCCTGATGCAAATACAGCGACTCTTGGTTGATGATAAACTAACACATGCGTGATGCCTTGAGAGGCTAGAAGTGTTATTTTATAAGCATTTAAAAAAGTACCTTTTGTTATTAAAGTATCACCACTTTTAATATCTTCACCAGTTAATCTTATATGCTTTGATGGTTGTATACTTTTTGGTAAAGCAACTGTATTATTTTCAAACGATGCATTTTCAAATGGTACAATAGCCTCACATCCAGATGGTATTTTTGCTCCTGTCATGATTTTACAAGCATGTTGGCTTGGTAGTTCTATATCATTTTTATCACCTGCAAAAATCGTATGTGATATTTCTAAACTCTTACCCGCATCCTCACATCTAACACCATATCCATCCATAGCAGAATTATCAAATGGAGGAAGATTATGCGAAGCCACGATATCTTCTGCTATAATACACTTTAATGCTGATTCGATAGGTATAATTTGTGTTGCTAGTTTATTAACGTGTTTGTAGATTAAATCTAATGCCTCTTGTATGCAAACTGTCATATTAACTCTTTTTATTGAATTTATGGTCTCTCACTTATTACAAAACCTATTTGCTTTAACGGCACCTCTAAAAGCTGTGTTTTTTGAGAAATAATAGGTTTTTATAAAAGTTTATAAGGTTAGCTTTTGACATATTATAGTAAAATTTTACCATGAATGATATATTTAAACTCATACTTACCATGCATAATTATAGTGTAATATTATTTATTATTATGGTATTTGTTAATTTAGTATTACTTACTCGTGCAACAGAGTTGTTTGTTTTTAGAACGCAGATGGCTTATACGACGCCTTTGACAGCTGTTTTTTTGACCTCTATTTTATTTACAGGAATTGTTATGATGTTGTTCGGACATCTTCACTTTAATATAAGCAATGTTATTATGATTATTATTGCAATTGCGATAATAATATTAGAGATTAAACGTATTAAACCGTTGAAATACTTAAAAAATCTTCCACATGCTTTACCTTTATATAAAAATTATGCTAAAAATTTTTTATTAATTGAGCTTGGAATGAGCTTGCTTATCTCACTGTGGATGTGGCTTTGATATATGTAGAACATAAAAATGCTGCGGATGAGATCTTATATATAAAAGATAAACTTTATAAATATCTTGTAAAAATAAGGCGTCATAAAGTTGATGATCAGATAGTTTTGCGTAATTCAGAAAATATTAAAATAGCCTATATTTATGAAATTTTAGAAATTTTACCACATAGTATGAAATTAAAATTAATTGATTATACAATAAAAGAGATAAAGTCAGCTAAATATCTACATGTAGGTTGGTGCATAGTTGATACGAAAATAATCGAAAAAGTAATGCCTATGTTAAATGAGCTAGGAGTAGCTAAGATAACTTTTATATATTGTGATAGATCTCAAAAAAATATTAAACCAGATTTTAATCGCTTATCAAGAATTTTACAAAGCTCATCTTCACAATGTGGTAGAACCAATATTATGGAGTTTGAAATTATTAAAAATATTTATGAATTTATACAAAAATATCCAAAATGTGTTGTATTTGATTTTTGTGATAACATTTTAAAGAGTCATGAAGTTTTTGATACAATTTTAGTTGGATGTGAAGGTGGATTTACAAAAGATGAAAGGCTATTTTTAGCAAAACAAAAAATATATAAATTAGATACTCCAATGATTTTACGCTCTCAAACGGCAGTTGTAAGCATCGCCTCAAAGATGTTGTTGTAAAAAAAGATATTTTTAGGTATAATCTCAGACTTAAAAATCTGCCCCCATACGGATTTAAAAATATATAGATATACGCACATAAGCGTGTATCATTTAAGGAAATTTTATGAGAAAAGATATTCATCCGATATTAGTTGATTGCACTGTTACTTGTTCATGCGGAAATACATTTGTAACAAAAAGCCAAAAGCCAGAGATGACAATAGACATTTGTAATGAATGCCATCCATTTTTTACAGGTTCTGAGCGTATGGTCGATACTGCTGGACGTATTGAGAAGTTCAAAAAACGTTATAAGATAGACCAAAAAAACTAACGTAAGATATGCTTACATTAGTTCCAACGCCTATCGGTAATATCGGTGATATAACACTTAGAGCCATGCAGGTTTTAAGTGAAGCTGATATCCTTCTTTGTGAAGATACTAGAGTTACAAAAAAATTACTTCAGATTTTAACATCAAGATATAGCTTTACATGTAAAGAAAATCAAAAATTTATATCAGTTCATTCTCATAATGAGTTTGACTTTATCAAAAATCTGAAGCCATCATTTTTTAATGAACATGTAGTTTATGTTAGTGATGCTGGCATGCCAGGAATTAGTGATCCTTGTGCGTTGTTGGTGAAATATTGCATACAAAACAATATAATATATGATGTTTTACCAGGCGCGAGTGCGGTTTTAACATCATTTATTGCCAGTGGATTTAATGAAACAAAATTTTTATTTTTTGGTTTTTTGCCACATAAAGGTAGTGAGCGAGAAAAAGCACTTCAAAAAGCACTTTTTAATGGCTATACTACAATTATATATGAATCTCCACATAGAATTGAAAAATTATTAAAAGAGTTGATAATGCTTACGCCAAAGAGAAAAATCTTTATTGCAAAAGAGTTAACTAAAAAATTTCAAAAATACTTAAAAGCTACTGCTAAAGAAATTTTAGATACTCTGCAAGGTAACTATAAAGGCGAATGGGTTGTTGTTATCGAATCAGCTGAGGCAATAAATTCTAATTTATCGGTAAAAAATATTTTAGAATTAGGCTTACCAAAAAAAGTAACATCTAAGCTAATTTCTAAAATAACAGGTGAAAATCCAAAGAAATGTTACGAAATGCTATTAGAATTATGATTTTTCCTGAAATTTAGTTAAAATCTTTTTCATGTTAGTTTATGGAAAACAACCAGTATATTATATATTACAATATCATCAAAAACTTATTAAAACTTTTTATATCGCAAAAGAGATAGACAAGAAAGAATATTCAAAACTTATGAAGTTTGATTTTGAGCTTAAACGTATTCCGATTATTGCTGCTGATAGAATGTGTAAAAATTCTAATCATCAAGGTTTCTTGTGTGATATTGAAGAATTTGAGCTATCATCACTTAAATCTATATTAAATAAAAATTTTGTTATAATACTTTTTGCTATAACTGACGTTGGTAATATTGGTGCTATTATTAGAACTGCTTATGCACTTGGAGTTAACGGAATCATCATAGCTGGCTTAAAGCATTTAAAATTAGAACCGATATTAAGAAGTTCTACGGGTGCCATGCTTGATATACCTTTAATCTTACAACATAATATATATGATGTGATAAATGATTTAAAAACATCTGGATTTACCATTTATGGTGCTAGTATGCATGGTAAAGATATTAAAAAAGTACAAGTATCACAAAAAAAAGCTTTAATATTAGGCGGTGAATCCATGGGACTTACCAATAAAATTATTTCAAAATTAGACGAAGAAGTTTCTATAAAAATGGAAAATGGATTTAATTCTCTAAATGTTAGTGTAGCGGGAGCAATTTTAATGGATAGGATGCGCGATGGATGATGATTTACAGAAACTAAAACTTTTAAATATACGAGATATACATGATAAAACACATATTTCAATAAGAAATATTGAATATATCCTTTTAAAATCGTTTGATAAATTAGATAAAATTCAATTTAGTGGCTTTGTATCAATTTTAGAACGTGAATATTCATTAAATTTACAAGTCTTAAAAGATGAATATCAAGAGTATTATCTTGAACAATCTCATAATCATGATGATGCAATGGAAAGTATTCCTTTAAAACCAAACTTTTATAAACAAAAGAGATTTAGGCAAAAGATAATCATCACTAGCATTATTATTATTTTGCTAATAATAACTTATGTTGTTTTAATAAGTCAGTTCAAATCCACAAAGCAAATAGCTCATCTTCAATCAAATAATCTAATAACAACAAATAAAAAAAATGTAGTTATAACTGATCAAAATATATCAATAAAACCAGTTACTGCGAAAAAATCAATGAAAATACAAAAACCTTCAAAAATAAAATTCATAACAAACTCAAAATTATGGATTGGTATAACAAATTTAGATACATGGAAACAAACACAAAAAATTATTAAACATGATATTGAATTAAATGCAACAAAAAATTATTTATTTGTTCTAGGACATGGCATGATCAAAGTTAATGTTGGCGATAAAAATATAACTTTTCCACATGTAGGAAAAGTTTGGTTAATGTTTAAAGATGGAAATTTAACGAAGCTAACGCACAAAGACTATGAGAAATTAAATAAAGGTAAATCTTGGTAAAAATTGTAACTTTTTTTTTACTGCTATCAACACTTTTATTTGCTAATATTAAAACAGTGAACCTAAATAGCAACCTCTCTGTTCTTTTAAATAATAAAGTAAAAATGTTTATAGGTGATGCAAGTTATAAAAATAATAAAGCTTTTGTACACATAATCTTTAAACCATACAAAAACTTTTTTGTTTCGAATAAAATTAATATTATTAAAGTAATAAAAACTTTAAAAGATAGTGGTTTATTAAAACTTTTTTTTAAAAAACCGCAGCATATCTCAATTAGTTTCTCAAGCAATGGTCCTGCTTTATATTTTGTAAAACTTGTAAGCCAAGCATTGCGCTCTATCGGCTATTATAGATACATAACTAAAAAGGCACATCTTGATTTATCTGGTTTTGTATGGACAATTGATTTTACAAGTGATTATGTTATTGGTCCAATAATACTAAATAATGCACTTCATAAATTAGGGTGCAATATCACGAGTATTTCTCTACAAAATCCAACATCTTGGTCTTATCAAATCAATATGCAAAATGCTCATTTAAATAGTAAAATTTTACATGATAATCTCCCTGTTGAGATACATCGTTCGTTATATTCACCATGGTTTAATGTTTCATTGGTAAAAAAAATTCAAATTACTTCAAATGGCGGCAATCATTGGTACCCAGAAATTATTTTTTATGATAAATATTTAAAAATTTTAAAAATTTTAAAAATTAATAGAAAAATTTATCAAATCTCTTTAAACATACCAAAAGATAGTATATATATGAAGCTCAGCGATATATATAATTTACAAAATATTAGCAATGGGCTTAAAATTATAGCCTTAGGTAAGAGATAATTTTAAAAAATACTTACATCTAAGGTTTTTTAGAGGTATCTATATGATAAAATGCTACCAATTATTATTAGGTTGGTAGATAATGTTTGATGAAATTAGATTTGATAGGATGGATAGACTTCCGAAATACGTTTTTGCACAAATTAATGAGATTAAAATGGCTGAACGTAGGGCTGGTGCTGATGTTATTGATTTTAGCATGGGTAATCCTGATGGCGATACTCCAAAACATATTCGAGATAAGTTAATAGAATCTGCCAAAAAAACAAAAACGCATGGATATTCTGTTTCTAAAGGAATTCCAAAACTGCTTCAAGCGATTGCTGATTGGTATAAGCGTAGATATGGTGTTGTTTTAGATCCGCAAACTCAAACGGTAGCAACTATGGGCTCAAAAGAGGGCTATGCTCACTTAGCCTATGCAATCACAAATCCAGGCGATGTGGCAGTTGTTCCTGATCCTACTTATCCGATTCACTCTTATGCTTTTATTTTAGCTGGTGGCAATGTTGTAAAATTCGGTATAAAATTTGATAAAGAGTATAGATTAGATGAAGATAGATTTTTTGAAGATTTGCAACGAGTGTTTAAAGAAAATAGCCCACGACCAAAATATGTAGTCGTAAATTTTCCACACAATCCAACAACCGTAACAGTAACACAAGAATTTTATATTCGTTTGGTTGCTATGGCAAAGCAGGAGAGATTTTATATACTTAGTGATATTGCGTATGGTGATATCACATTTAATGGTTATAAAACTCCATCAATTATGTCCGTTGACGGTGCTTTAGATGTTGCAGTAGAGAGTTTTACGCTTTCAAAATCATACAATATGGCAGGATGGCGTGTGGGATTTTTTGTTGGCAATGCAAAGCTAATTGGAGCATTGCAAAAGATTAAATCTTGGCTTGATTATGGAATGTTTACGCCAATCCAAGTAGCAGCAACGATAGCTCTAAATGGCGATCAACAGTGCGTCAGCGATATTACCGATAAATATGCACATCGTCAAGATGTGTTGATATCCGCTTTTAAAAGAGCCAGATGGCACATAGATAAAAATAATGCAACTATGTTTATTTGGGCTAAAATACCTGAGTGTGCTACACATCTTGGTTCTTTAGAATTTTCAAAAAGGCTTTTAACAGAGGCACATGTTGCAGTATCTCCTGGTGTCGGGTTTGGAGACTATGGTGAAGGATATATTCGTATTGCATTGATAGAAAATGACAAACGTATTCGTCAAGCTGCTAAAAATATCAAAATATTTTTAAAACAGTTTTAAAAGGAAAATGGTTAAATGATAAAAATTGGAATTATAGGAGTCGGCACCGTCGGCACATCCGTCGTTAATATATTAAAAGATAATCAAGAAATAATATCTGCAAGAGCAGGAAAAAAAATTATAGTTAAAGCAGGCGTTGTTAAAAATATAACCAAAAAAAGAGATTTAGATATTGTTTTAACGGATGATGTTAATGATGTTTTAGAAGATAAAGAGATTGATATTGTAGTAGAGCTTATGGGTGGCGTTGATGATGCTTTTAAGGTTGTAAAACATGCACTTCAAAATGGTAAAGCAGTAGTTACTGCTAATAAAGCACTTTTAGCTTATCATCGCTATGAATTACAAGAATTAGCTGGAGATATTGCTTTTGAATTTGAAGCAAGTGTAGCAGGCGGTATTCCTATCATTAATGCACTTCGTGATGGATTATCTGCAAATCATATCGAATCAATTACAGGTATTATGAACGGTACATGTAATTATATGCTTACAAAAATGATGAACGAAAATGTAAGTTTTGATGATATCTTAAGAGAATCGCAAGAATTGGGATATGCTGAAGCTGATCCTACTTTTGATATTGGTGGATTTGATGCAGCACATAAATTGCTTATTTTAGCAAGTATCGCTTACGGTATTGATGCAAAACCAGAAGATATTTTAATCGAGGGAATCGAGCATATAAATCAAGATGATATATCATTTGCCAAAGAATTTGGATATAATATAAAACTTTTAGCTTTAGCTAAGCGTAGTGATAAGAAGGTAGAGTTATGCGTTCATGCTACTTTGATTAAAGATGATGAGATGATAGCAAAGATTGATGGTGTTATGAATGCTATAAGCGTGGTTGGAGATAGAGTCGGTGAAACGCTTTATTATGGAGCAGGAGCTGGTGGCGATGCAACTGCTAGTGCTGTTGTGGCAAATATTATAGATATCGTAAGAAGTGGCAAAAGCAGACCAATGCTAGGATTTAATAAACCACTTGAGAGCGGATTGAAATTAAAACCAATTGATGATATGAAGTCTAAATATTATCTTCGTATCAATGTTTGTGATAAAGCTGGTGTACTTGCAAAAATTACGACTATTTTTGCGGCACAAAAGATTTCAATACAAACAGTTTTGCAGCGACCATCACAAGATGGTAGTGCTAATTTATTGATATCTACACATGTGGCATGCGAGAAAAATATTAAAATATTAATAAATGAGATAAATAATCTTAATTTTGTGAATTTTAAACTAGTAATGATTAGGATAAAGGAGTAAGTGATGCAAATTGATACAAAATTAAATGTTGTAACCATAAGCGGTAATATAAAAAGTATTGCTAATTTTTTAGAAATAAAAAGAGTGCTAGATACCATTTTAAGAAGCAAAAGGGATATTATTATTAAAATTCCTGATTCTATTTCAATGACATCTTCAGTAATTGGTTATTTTAATAAATTAGTTTTAAAAGATAACATAAAACTAACACTGATGATCGGCAATGCAATGCTATTAGACTTATTAAATGATCTTAATTTAGCTTCTTTATTTAATACAAGGATGTTTTAATGAGTATAAAATTTAAATTAAACCTTATCACATCAATTGTAGTTATTTTTTCATTAATTATTATTGCTATTGCCCTCGACAAGGCTATAAGCGATCATAATATCTTTACCAGAGCTCAAAAACTAAATATACTTTCACAAAAATTAAGTGCTTTAATTCATGAAACTCAAAAAGAACGAGGTGAGAGTGCAGGTTTTTTAGCTTCAAAAGGTAAGAAGTTTGCAAATAAACTACCTAATCAAAGGAGTTTGACAAACAGTAAATATAATAATTTAGAAGCATATCTCTCAACTTTGAATTTAAATAATTTTCCAATTTATTTACAAGAAGAGATTTCAAAATTTCATTCAAATATAGGTAAAATCAATACAATAAGAAAACAGATTGATTCTTTACAAATTACCGTAAAACAAGAGGTATTGTATTATACAGATATGAATAAGAAAATTTTAAATATTATCTCTTATACTGCACGATTTGCTGATACTCCAACTTTAATTAAAGCACTTGACTCATATACAAACTTTTTAAAATCTACAGAGAGAGCTGGTGTTGAAAGAGCAGTTTTAAGTGCTACATTTGCTCGTAATCGGTTTGGACATGGGATGTTTGCAAAATGGATAACTTTAGTAGCTGAGCAAAATGCTTTTATGAATTCATCAATGGCTATGGCAAATAGTACGATTAAAAATTATTATCAATCAATTATCAAATCTCCAGTTATGAAAAAAGTTAATGCCATGAGAGAAATAGCAAAGACTAAGGCAATTACAGGTAATTTTGGTATCAGTAGTGTCACATGCTTTACATTGTTAACCAAAAGAATGGATCTGTTAGGGCAAGTAGAGGCTAAAATGGCAAAAAATAATAGTTTATTATTAAGTCAGGCCAAAGCATCATCGTTATTAAAGGCAATAATTGTATTAGTGAGTTATGTAATATTTGCGATAGTCATTTTTATTATCATTGTATTAGTTAGCATGGGAATAAACAAGAATGTCGGGATTAGTTTAGAAAAAATTAAATGTGTTTCGAGCGATTTGGATTTAACATGCGATGTCATAGTTCCTGGAAAGGATGAAATTTCACAAATTTCACAAGCCATACATGTTATGGTTGTAGCCTTTAAAATAACCATACATGAAGCTATTAGTGTGTCTTCTTTGACATCAGAGCAGAGTAATACATTGCGTAAAATAGTAGATACTTTTGCTATAAATGGTATACAAACTGATAAAAGAATTAAAGATGTAAATATTTTAGTTTCTGAAATTGGAAAGCGACTTGATAGCGTAGAGGAAGAGGCTATTACTGTTACAGAAGATCTGGAAAAAACTTCTAGCATGCTTGACAAAACTATTGATAAGCTAAATTTAGTTGTTGGATCGATTGAAGATGGCAATGTATATCAGCAAAATTTAGCACAAAAAGTTTCCTCTTTAACTGAACAAGCAAAAAATATTAAGGATGTTTTGGCAATTATTTCAGATATTGCGGATCAAACAAATCTTCTTGCACTAAATGCTGCTATTGAAGCAGCACGTGCGGGTGAACATGGACGTGGCTTTGCAGTTGTTGCTGATGAGGTAAGAAAACTAGCCGAGAGAACACAAAAAAGTCTTAGTGAAATAAGTGTAAATGTAAATTTAATTACACAAAATGTTGTAGAAATTTCAGATGATACAGAGCAAACATCAAAAAATATGCAGGGAATTGCAACATCTGCACAAGAGTTGATAGTCTCTTCTAGACAAACAAAAGACAACTTATCTGTAACAACGAAAAAATCGACAGAAGTGGTACATCAAAGTACTTATATTGCAACTAAAACTAAAGAATTGATCTCTGTGATGGATGAAATGATTAAAATTTCTACAAAAAATATAGAATTAAGATCTGTAATTGAACAAACTTCGGTTACGCTTGCTAACGAGGCTATAAAACTAAAAGAAACTCTAAGTAAATTTAAAGCATAATGGATATCAATATTGCCATATTAGAGTATATGAAATCTTTAACACTATTATGTGTTGAAGATGATAAGACGATTGAATTTGTTTATAAGGCTATTTTTAGTGAACTTCCTTTACATATAATTTATGCGAAAGATGGGGATGATGGATATGAAAAATTTTTAAATAATAAAATTGATATTGTATTAACCGATTATAAAATGCCTAAGCTAAATGGTTTGCAGATGATAAAAAAAATACGTAAAAAAAATCCTTTTATTTCTATTATTTTATTATCTTCAATTACAGATATAGATGTAATAATCGATGCACTTGAGTTAAATGTTACAAATTTTATTAAAAAACCAATTATTAGAGACAAGCTTATAGATACTATTGTTAGTAACGTAAAATTATTAATAGCAAATAGTACTATAAAGCAAAAAAGAGATCAAAAACTTCAAAAACTTCAAAAACTTCAAAATAAAGAGAAGTATAGTACTTATCAAGAAGAATTAGCATTTAAAAAAGAATTAAATATTCTTAGAAATGATTATTATTATCAAATGATTGAGGGGAAATGTAATTCGATAGTAGATTTTTTATATAGACCATTAGATATTATGAGTGGAGATACTTATAGTGCTAGACGAATTACTAAAGATATGACTTTTTATCTTATAGTTGATGCCATGGGTAAAGGCATTTCAGCATCATTATCTTGCATATTAATAACATCATATATAAATCATATAATTGATAAAATGAATAAAATAGGAAATTTTGATTTTTATACTTTAATTGAAAAATCGATTGAATACATTAAACCAATTTTATTAAGCGATGAGGCTGTTGCAATTGATTATATACTTTTAGATACATTAAATGATAAACTCAGTTACGCAGATTTTGCTATGCCTGCTATATTGCTTCAGACTAACAAGAATGAAATTATAAGAATTAAATCAAATAATCCTCCGTTAAGTAAATATAGTGTAGATTTTAAAATTTCTAAAATTGATATAGCCGGTATTATGAAGTTTTTATTTTATAGTGATGGATTAGTAGAGTTTACTATGCCAAGTAATCAAGACACATATGCATCATATATTGAAAAAGATTTTTTAGATTCATTTACAAAAGATGATTTTAGAGATAAAGTATTTAAAAATATTTCTATTCAAGAAGATGATATTACTTTTATTTATATAAATAGAACTACATGTACATATAACTTTATGTTATCAAAATCTTTTAATTCTACTTTAGATAATGTCGAATTAGCTAATAATTGGTATAAAAATGAATTGATAAAAATGACAAAAAATGAAAATACGATAAATAGTGCTGAAATAGTTTTTACAGAACTATTTATGAATGCATACGAACATGGATGTCTTGGAATTACTACAAACCAAAAGCATGATCTTTTATATAAAGATAGATACTTTGAAACCTTGCTAAGTAAAGAAAAAGATATAAATAAAAATATATCTGTTATTATAAAGCAGATTAATTATGGTTCGTCTATGTATATAATTACGCAAATTACGGATGATGGACAGGGTTTTGATACACAGCTTTTAAGTGAATTTTTTCAAAACTCACAAGCTTTTAATGGAAGGGGTGTTTTAATTTCACGTCGTTCATCTTCTGGAATTTATTATAATTCTAAAGGAAATTCAGTTTTATATCTAAATAAAATTTAATTTTACTTTTTTTAAGATAAACAATTGTACACTCTTAAAAAATATTGAGGTAGTATTAGTGAAAAATATACACTTAATCGATAGTATTTGTACCTATTGCGGAGTAGGATGTGATATTGTCGGGCATGTTAGGGATAATAAAATTCAAAAAATATCTGCTCATAAAGATGGTATTATTTCGCAAGGTAAATTATGCATAAAAGGAAAATATGGATTTGATTTTTTACAATCACACGATAGGTTAAAAGTTCCTAGAATTAAAAAATCTTTTTTAAATAAAAATCCTGAGATTAAAGCTGGAATTATAGATAAATTATTTGAGTTAGATGAAATCTGGTATGAAACGGATTTAGATACTGCTGTTACTGTTGTGGCAAGCAAGTTAAAAAAAATCCAAAAGCAGTACGGAGAAAAAAGTATCTGTTCAATAGGTGGTGCTAGAACCTCTTGTGAGAGTGGATATTTGTTTCAAAAATTTACACGTCATACTTTAAATAGTCCACATGTAGATAATTGTGCTAGAGTTTGTCATTCACCAAGTTTAAAAGGCATGAAAATAACCATAGGAGAGGGTGCCGCAACAAATCATTATGATGATATCTATGAGTCAGAATTTATAATAGTAATAGGATCTAACACAACACAAGCTCACCCAATAGTTGCAAATCGCATGATAGATATGGCCAATAAGCACAACAATTTAGCTGTAATTGACGTGCGTGAGGTAGGTTTGCATAAATATGCAAAATACAAAGCTATTATACCACATGAAGCAAATTTGCTTATTTTAAACATGATGATTTTTACTATTATAGATGAAAAATTATATAATGAAGATTTTATAACTAACCGTACTAAAGAGTTTTTAAATCTTAAAGAAAAGATTTTACAAGACCCATTTGCAAATCCAAAATATTTTCAACAAATTATAGGGTATGAACATTTAGCAGTTATGATACCTAAAATAGCACGAGAGTATGCTTCAAAAAAATCGATGATATTTTGGGGACTTGGTATCACTGAGCATATTGATGGCTCATATGCGGTAATGGCGTTAACAAATTTAGCACTACTTTGTGGCAATATAGCAAAAGAGGGGACAGGGCTTATGCCGCTTCGTGGTCAAAATAATGTACAAGGCGTGTGCGATATGGGTATGTTGCCATATTTTGATCCAGATTATCAGCCTCCAAAAGAGGTAGGACTTATGACTCCTCAATTAGTCGATGCTATGCTAGAAGATAAGATTAAAGCCGTGTTAAACATCGGTGAAGATTTAACACATATTCATCCAAATCTAAATAAAGTTGATAAAGCAATTGATAAGCTTGAGCTAATTTTTGTTCAAGAGTTGTTTGTTACAGATATTGCAAAGAGAGCTGATGTGCTTGTTGGTGTAAAATCAGCTTATGAAAAAACAGGTGTTTATGTAAATGCTATGCGCGGTGTTAGCTTATCTAAACCTTTAGTGCATTGTAATCTTCCAGATGATTGGGAGGTTTTACAAATGTTAGATAATAAAATGGGCGGAGATGCTTCATATAAAACTTCTCAAGATATTTGGAATGAAGTAAGAGAGGTGGCTCCTTATCGTTTTAGCGGTGCTAGTTATGAAAAATTAAAAAATAATCTTAAAACACCTTTGCAATGGCCAATTAATAAAGCAGGTACGCGAATTCTTCATCAAGACAAATTTAAAACAGAAGATGGCTTAGGGGTATTTTGTTATCATCAATATAAACTTCGTTCAATGATAAAAGAGATTATTAAAAATAAATTAACAAATTATTATTTAACAACTGGCAGAACGTTAGCTCATTATAATAATGCAGCTCAAACGATAAGAAGTTCTAAGCTAAATAAACGATATAGTGAAGATATTTTATTGGTATGTGACACAAATAAAAACGATTTTCCTACAAATAGAGTAATATTAAAAACACAATTTGGACAAACAACTCCTCTAAAGATTAAATTTACAGATAAAGTGATGTCAAAAACGCTCTTTTGTACTTTTCATCACGTAGTATCAAAAATTAACTATCTTTTTGGGGATAAAAGTGATGAATTAATTTTAACCGCAGCGTTTAAATCCATAAAAGTTGAAATAGTTCCAGTTTATGAGTAGGGCAAAAGGTAATATCGCAGAAGATAAAGCATATAAATATTTACTCAAACATGAGTTTATGGTAATACATCGAAATTTTTATAGTAGATTTGGTGAGATAGATATTATTGCTTGTAAAGATGATGTATTACATTTTATTGAAGTTAAAAGTGCAATGGATTATGAACTTGCAATACAAAATATAACTCCTAAAAAAATAAGTAAACTTTTAAAAACAGGTGATATATATCTTAAAAAAAATAAGATAAATTTAGCTTTTGTTTATGATGCTTTGATAGTTACACCATCATCAATACAGATAGTTGAGAATATAACTTTTTAAAATACAGTGCATTATATTTAGTAGATTCACGTTTAAAATATAAGATACTTTAAAGATTGCACTTGTATAATACGCTTAACATTTAATACTTAAGGAAATAAATATGGCAAAATATATAGAACTTTCTTCATCAACTTTTGATGATACAATCAAAGAGGGCGTATCTTTAGTTGATTTTTGGGCACCTTGGTGTGGACCTTGTAGGATGATTGCTCCTGTTATTGAAGAAGTAGCAGCTGATTTTGAAGGAAAAGCAAAAATTTGTAAAGTAAATACCGATGAAGAGCAAGATATTGCGGTTAAATTTGGTATTCGTTCTATTCCAACTATTTTATTTTTTAAAGATGGTGAGATGGTAGATCAAATGGTTGGTGCGGCTTCAAAACAGGCATTTGAAGATAAGTTAAATTCTCTTTTAGCCTAAATCAATCAAAGCATAAAAAGCTTCTTTTTATGCTTTAGCTATAAAAACTCTCTTATATTCTACTCTTAAAAGAATCTCTTTATAAACATAATAGTATTATACAAAGAATAAAAACTTTATTATAATTTTAAAAAGTCAAAGGAAAAAGTTATGCTTGATTGTGCAATTATTGGTGGAGGACCAGCTGGGCTTACCGCTGGACTTTATACAACTCGTGGAGGGTTGCAAAATGTTGTTATGTATGAAAAAGGTATGCCAGGGGGTCAAATTACATTAAGTAGCGAAATTGAAAATTATCCAGGTGTAACTGGTGAAATTTCTGGTATGGATTTGATGATGCCATGGCCACAACAGTGTCAAAAATTTGGACTAGTTCATGAGATGGTTGAAGTCTCAAGAGTATCCAAAAACAGCGATGAAAATTTTATTATATATAAAAATGATGGTACACAAGAAGAAGCTATTAGTGTTATTGTTGCAACTGGTTCTACTCCTCGTCGTGCTGGTTTTATTGGTGAAGATACATATATTGGCAAAGGCATAAGCAATTGTGCTACATGTGATGGTTTTTTTTATAAAAATAAAGAAGTTGTAGTAGTTGGAGGTGGTGATACTGCACTTGAAGAAGCATTGTATTTGGCTAAAATATGCACCAAAGTTTATCTCGTTCATAGACGTGATACATTTCGCTCCGCACCAAATACGATTAAACGTATAAGAGAAACAAAAAATATTGAATTAGTTTTAAACTCTGTGCCTCAAGAAGCTTATGGCGATGCTATGGGCGTAAATGGAATCAAACTTAAAAATAAAGCAGGAGAAATAAGAGATATTGCTGTTCCTGGAGTATTTGTATTTGTTGGAAATAATGTGAACAATAAAGTATTAATGCAAGAAGATGGAAAATTTTTGTGTGATATTAATGATAAAGCAGAAGTTATTGTTGATATCTCAATGAATACCTCAGTTGCAGGGCTATTTGCTGTTGGTGATATGAGAATTGCAGCACCAAAACAAGTTGTATGTGCTGCTGGAGATGGTGCAGTAGCTGCACTTAGAGCAATAGCTTATGTTGATCATAAACTTCACGGTTAAAAAGGAGAGCAGATGATTAAAGTTGGTGTATTTGGAGCGACTGGAAGAGTTGGTCAATTGCTTTTAGCTGATTTGAAACTTGAAAAAAATATGCAGTTAGCATCTGTTTTTGTAAGGTATGAATTAAATTTTGCAATCGATCCGTCAGTGCTAGTAACTAATGACTTAGATATTTTTTTAAAAAGCTGTGACTTGATTATTGATTTTTCATCACCTGAGGCTTGCGAAGAGTTATTAACACATGTTATTAAAAATTCTAAACCTTTAATTATTGGTACAACTGGCTTAAATGAGCATCAATTAAATCTTTTAAAAGAAGCTAGCACATCTATGGCGATATTGTATGCTACAAATATGTCTTTGGGTGTAGCGCTACTAAATAAAATGGTTTATACTGCTTCAAAAGTTTTAAGTGATTTTGATATTGAGATTGTAGAACAACATCATAGACATAAAAAAGATGCGCCGAGTGGCACAGCTTTAACTTTAGCACGTACCGCAGCTGAGAGCAGAGGTTTAGATATCGATAAAATAAGAATTAGTGGACGCAATGGCAATATCGGAGAGCGTACGAAAGATGAAATTGCTGTTATGGCATTACGTGGTGGTGATATAGTAGGTCGTCATACTGTCGGATTTTATAATGATGGTGAATTTATTGAACTAAATCATACAGCAACTAGTAGAAATACCTTTTCAAAAGGTGCTTTGTATGCTGGAATGTGGCTCGTTGATAAACCAATTGGCTTATACACCATAGCAGATTGTTTAAATTTAAATTTTTAAAGGATTGAAATTTGAATGATAATTTAAATGAAAAATGTGCAGTTGTTGGTATTTTTGGACATAAAAAAGCTTCAACATTAGCATATTTTTCACTGCATGCACTTCAGCATCGTGGACAAGAAGCAGCTGGAATTTCATCTGCTGATGGGAAAAAACTTCATACCATTAAAAGCAGCGGTCTAGTTACTAGTATTTTTAATGAAGAAAAATTAGAAACTTTAACAGGTAATAATGCAATAGGTCATACAAGATACTCAACCGCTGGAGATGATTCTATTTTAGACGCACAGCCTGTTTTTGCAAGATATGATTTAGGAGAGATGGCAATAGTTCATAACGGTAATTTTACTAACGCCAAAGAAGTGAGAGATATGCTTATTAAAAATGGTGCAATTTTTCAAACTTTTATGGATACAGAAAATCTCATTCATCTCATCGCTAAAAGTGAGCAAGAACATCTAATAGATAGAATTATCGATGGAATTAAAAGAGTTGAGGGTGCTTTTTCACTTGTCTTTTTAAGCCGTACTAAGATGTTTGCTATGCGTGATCGTTTTGGTTTTCGTCCTCTTAGCTTGGGTCGTATCAGTAATGGCGGATACGTAGTAGCTAGTGAAACTTGTGCTTTTGATTTAATAGGAGCTGAGTATTTAAGAGATGTTGAACCTGGTGAACTGTTGATTTTTGAAAAAGATAAAACACCTAAAAGTATCCAAGTTTTTGAGCCAACTCCAAAATATTGTATTTTTGAATATGTTTATTTTTCACGTCCTGATTCTAACGTATTTGGTCAAAATGTTTATCAAATGCGAAAAAATATGGGTGCGGAGCTATCAAAAATACAACCAGTCGATGCAGATGTTGTAATACCAGTTCCAGATGGAGGCATTCCAGCAGCTATTGGATATTCACAAGAGAGTGGTATACCCTATGAGATGGGCATTATGAGAAATCATTATATAGGTCGTACCTTTATAGAACCGACTCAAGAGATGCGTGATTTAAAAGTTAAGATGAAACTCTCACCATTAGTTGATATCATTAAAGGAAAATCAGTAATTGTTATTGATGACTCCATTGTTCGTGGAACAACATCAAGGAGAATTATAAAAATGCTAAGAGAAGCTGGTGCTAAAGAGATACATATGAGAATATCTTCGCCACCAACAACTAACCCATGCTTTTACGGAGTTGATACACCTAATAAAGATAAATTAATTGCTGCTAATATGTCCATTGACGATATTTGTACTTTTATAGAAGCGGATTCATTAGCATATTTAGACGAAAAAGCACTTCTTGAGAGCGTGAACGCAAAATCTGATAACTACTGTACCGCATGTTTTACTGGTAAGTATATAATATAAATCATGGCTGTAAAACAAATCTATACATTTGGACAGTATCTGCATGAAAAGTTTAATGTCAAGGTGCACAAAACTGCTGTATCAATTTCTGGATTTACATGTCCAAATATTGATGGTACAGTAGCCAAAGGTGGATGTACCTTTTGTGAGAATGATTCATTTAGCCCAAGTTTAGATAAGGTAAAGCCATTAAAAGGTTTTTATTTAAATTTAAACTCCAAAACAAATCCGCTGTTACAAAATCAACTAAAACAGTTACAAAACCAATTTAATATGTTAAGTGAATATCAAAAACAATCGTATGGTGCTGAAAAGTTTTTAGTTTATTTTCAATCATTTACAAATACTTATGCCCCATTTCAAACATTAAAAACATTGTATGACAAAGCACTCTCTTTTGATGATGTTATTGGTATTAGTATTGGTACAAGAAGTGATAGTATAACTGAGCAAACATTAGAGTATCTTTCAAAATTAGCTAAAACAAAAGAGATTTGGATAGAGTTTGGTATTCAATCAATTTATGACGAAACTTTAAAACGTATTAATCGTGGTCATGATAGTGACAATGTTAAAAAATGGATTATAAAATCAAAAAAAGCTGGTTTAAATGTTTGCGGTCATCTTATTTTTGGATTGCCAGGCGAAAATAAAAGAATGATGCTTCAAACTGCTAAAATGGCTTACTCTTGGGGTATAGATTCTGTTAAATATCATCCTTTATATGTTGTAGAAAAAACTGCATTGGCAAATGAGTATAGACGTAAAGAGTATGAACCTATTACTCAAGATAATTATATAGATATTTTAAAAGAGGCAATTAAACTCAAACCTTCACATGTAAGCGTGCAAAGAGTTACAGCAGGTATAGATAACAACTCTTTAGTAGCACCATCTTGGTGTAGAAATAAAAATAAACAGTTAAAAAAGATAAATACACAATTAAAAAAGATAGGCTTAAAGTATTAATTTTTTTATCAAATTAACACAGAAGATGAATTGGCGTAAGCAAAAGTAAAAATTTGTTATAATGAACAATAACTTTCAAAAGGATGAATCATGGGAGTTTTAAAAGTCGAAGAAATACCACGATATACTTATGATGATTATAAACTATGGGATGGAAAGTGGGAGCTAATAGCTGGGTATCCATATGCCATGTCTCCTGCTCCTATGATAAAACATCAAAGTGTTAGCAGTAAAATAGCAAGAGAATTGGAAGAGATTTTTCAAGATTGCAATAAATGTCAGGTTCTACTTCCTGTTGACTACAAAATAACACAAGATACAGTTGTTCAGCCGGATAATAGTGTCATATGCCACGAACCAAAAAATGAGGCATACATCACACAGGCTCCAAAAATTATTTTTGAAGTTTTATCCAAATCGACTGCCAAAAAAGATACTAGCGTGAAATATAATCTTTATGAAAAAGAGGGTGTGAGTTATTACATCATAGTTGATCCACAAGAAGAAAACGCGAAAGTATATCGTCTGCAAAATGGCAAATATATAAAAATGTGTGATGTCAGTGATGCGGTTGTTATGTTTCAAATAGATGAGTGTAACAAAGAGTTGCCATTTGATTTTAGTAAGATTTGGAAAAAATAGCATTAACCAAGAAATTTATAAAAAGAAAAAAGCAAGAGTATGAAGAGTTGCAAAAAGAGTTAGAAGCCGATACACAAAAATGGGGGAATGCATGAAAATAGCAATAGCAAGAACAGGATATGTAGGCTTGTCAAACGGTTTACTTTTGCGCAAAATAATGAAGTAGTAGCGTTAGACATCATCCCAAAGAAAGTAGCAATGCTTCAAAAGCAAATATCTCCTATTGGTAGAGATAAATCAGGTATATCAAGACATAATAAGTTTGTAAAACTTGACCTCTACCTGTATTTTTATGGCATCCTTGATGACAAAATTGCAAACAATTTTAACTATAAAGCAGATAAATTTTATGGAGAAGAAAAATGACAAATATAATCCTATGCGGAGGCAATGGCACAAGACTCTGGCCAATAAGCAGAACTCTTATGCCAAAACAGTTTGTAAAACTTTTTGATGAAAAGTCACTTTTTCAACTAACAGTTGAGCGAAACTCAAAAGTATGTGACAGTCAGTTCATAGTCTCAAACATAAAACAGTACTTTTTAGCGGTAGATCAACTTGAGGAATTAAATAATTCAAAATTCAAAATTCAAAATTCAAAATTTCTTTTAGAACCGGTAGGTAGAAATACTGCCCCGGCAATTGCTTTGGCTTGCATGGCTTTAGATAGAGATGAAATAGTTTTGGTTACTCCAAGTGATCATCTGATAAAGAATGAAAATGAGTATGCTAAAGTGTTAGCTCAGGCTAAAGAACTGGCAGAGGAAAATAACCTTGTGACATTTGGCATAACTCCAGCATTTCCTGAAACAGGCTTTGGATATATTCAGGCGAAGCCTGAAAATGATGAATGTTCAATTTTAAATGTTGAATTATTTCATGAAAAACCAGATTTAAAAACAGCAAAAAAATATTTAGAAGAAAATTCAAAATTAAGCATTAAAAATTTACCATTAAAGTTCCTTTGGAATTCTGGAATGTTCTGTTTTAAAGCAGGAGTCTTTTTAGAAGAACTTAAAAAATATTCACCAAAAATTTACTTTACATGTAAAGAAGCATTTGAAAACAAAAAAATTGAAAATTCAACATTAAGAATTCAACATTCTCATATGGAAGCAATTCCATCTGAGTCCATAGATTATGCAGTTATGGAAAAATCTGATATTGTCAAAGTTGTACCATCAAACATTGATTGGTCAGATGTTGGTAGTTTTGATGCACTGTATGAAGAACTTCCAAAAGATGAAAACAACAATACGCAAAATGACAAATATATACAAGTCAATAGTAAAAACAACCTTATCTATGGACATGACAGGCATATAGCAACGATAGACATAGAAGATATGATAATAGTCGATACAGGGGATGCCCTCTTAATATCTAAAAAAGGAAGCAGTCAAAAAGTAAAACAAGTCGTCTCCGAGATAAGAAAGACTACAGATTTGCACAATATTCATCTAACAGGTCATAGACCATGGGGAACATATACAATTCTTGAAGATTCTGATGGCTATAAAATAAAACGAATAGAAGTAAAACCAGAAAAAAGACTATCTCTTCAGCGACATAAACACAGAAATGAACACTGGATAGTCGTAAGTGGGCAGGCAACAGTTACCATTAATGAAAAGACATTTTTACTCAATGAAAATGAATCAACTTACATAAAAGCTGGTGATATTCACAGACTCTCAAATGATACTAATGAGCCATTAGTTATAATAGAAGCACAAGTTGGAAGCTATACCGGTGAAGATGATATAGAGAGACTAGATGATGATTATAAAAGGAAATAAACAGATGGAAAATAAGAAAAAAGTAGCATTAATTACAGGCATAACAGGACAAGACGGAAGCTATTTAGCAGAATTTTTACTCAAAAAAGGTTATGAAGTTCATGGTATAAAAAGGAGGAGTAGCTCTTTTAATACCGACAGAATAGATCATTTGTATCAAGACCCACATGTAGAGAATCGTGACTTCATTCTTCACTATGGTGAAATGACAGACTCTATGAACCTTACTCGCATCATCCAAGAAATACAGCCAGACGAGATATATAATCTTGCGGCTATGAGCCATGTGGCGGTAAGCTTTGAAACACCTGAGTATGTAGCAAACGCAGATGGTACAGGAACACTGAGAATACTAGAAGCTGTAAAACTCCTCGGTCTTACAGAAAAAACTAGGATTTATCAAGCCTCAACAAGTGAGCTTTTTGGTAAAGTTCAAGAAACACCGCAAAAAGAGACAACACCTTTTTACCCTCGTTCACCCTATGCAGTAGCTAAAATGTACGCATACTGGATAACAGTAAACTATAGAGAAGCTTATGGCATGTTTGCATGTAATGGTATTTTGTTTAATCATGAGTCGCCTGTGAGAGGTGAAACATTTGTAACAAGAAAGATTACAAGAGCAGCATCTAAAATAGCACTGGGACTCCAAGACAAACTTTACCTTGGAAATCTTAATGCCAAAAGAGACTGGGGTCACGCAAAAGACTATGTAAGAATGATGTGGATGATTCTTCAAGCAGATGAGCCAGAAGACTGGGTAATAGCAACAGGGCAAACAACAGCAGTGCGTGACTTTGTAAAAATGTCTTTTGCATATGCAGGAATAGCGTTAGAGTTCAAAGGCGAAGGTGTAGATGAAAAAGGTGCTATATCTTCTATAGACAGCGTAAGACTTCAAGAACTTGGAATTAACAACGCTGATCTAAAAGTAGGTCAGGAAGTTGTGTGCGTAGACCCAAAATACTTCAGACCAACAGAAGTTGATTTGCTTTTAGGAGACCCAACAAAAGCAGAAACAAAACTTGGATGGAGCAGAGAGTATAAACTTAAAGAACTTGTAGATGATATGATGGAGTCTGACCTAAAACTTATGACAAAAGATGTTTACCTACAAGAGGGTGGGTATAAGACTATGAGTTATTACGAGTAGGAGATAATAAAATGAGAACAATTACAATAGAGCAAGCAAGCAATAATTTACAACAACATATTAATTATACATTAAAGACTCATGAAGAGATAAGTATATCTTCCACTAATGGAGCAATAATAATGATCTCTCAGGATGATTATGAATCTATGCAAGAAACTCTTAGATTGTTAGCAGATAAAAAGTCATTAAGAGCATTATTGGATGGGCATAATAGTAGAGATTTAAATCAAGCAATACAATCATATTCAGTTGAGGAAGTTTTTAGTGACATATAAAATCAATATTTTAGAAAATGCCAATAATGATTTAAATCATCTAAAACGAAATGATAAAAATTCTTATGTTAAAGTATTTGACTTAGTAAGAGAAATTATTGTTTCTCCTAGGGCTGGTACAGGTAAACCTGAAAGATTAAAATATTTTGATAAAGAAGTGTATTCAAGAAGAATCAATCATAAAGATAGATTAGTTTATACGATATACGAATCAATAAAAGAAGTTGATATATCATCTTGCATAGGACATTATTCATGAATAAAAATAGTAAAATATACATAGCAGGACATCGTGGACTAGTAGGCTCTGCGATAGTAAAAAACTTAGAATCAAAAGGCTATACAAATTTAGTCTATAAAACACATAAAGAGTTGGATTTGCTCGATGCCAATGCAGTAGCAGAGTTTTTTCATAAAGAAAAACCTGAGTATGTCATACTTGCAGCTGCAAAAGTCGGTGGCATAGTTGCGAACAATACTTATAGAGCAGACTTTATCTATAAAAATTTACAGATACAAAACAATGTAATCCATCAAAGCTACTTAAATAAAGTAACAAAACTACTCTTTTTAGGTTCTACATGTATATACCCAAAAAATGCTCCACAACCAATGAAAGAAGATAGTCTGCTTACAAGTGAGCTAGAATACACAAACGAACCGTATGCCATAGCTAAAATAGCAGGTATAAAGATGTGCGAATCTTATAACATACAGTATGGTACAAACTTCATAAGTGTAATGCCTACAAACCTCTATGGACCAAATGATAACTTTGATCTAGAGACTTCACATGTACTTCCAGCACTTCTAAGAAAGATGCATGAAGCAAAAGAAAACAACACTCCTCAAGTAGAAATATGGGGAAGTGGTAAACCACGAAGAGAATTTCTCTACTCAGAAGATATGGCAGATGCCTGTGTGTTTTTACTAGAAAATAGAGACTTCAAAGACATAATCGGAATCGGTACTTCAGTGCCGGCAAATAAAGAAATAAGAAACACTCATATAAATATAGGAACAGGGATAGACATAAGCATAAAAGAGTTAGCAGAGACTATAAAAAAGATAGTAGGCTATGAGGGTGAATTATACTTCAACGACACTAAACCAGATGGAACGATGGTAAAACTAACAGACCCTAGTAAACTCCATGCGCTTGGATGGAAATATAGTACTGAACTTGAAGTTGGGATTCGTACTATGTATGAGTGGTATAGAAAATCTAATGGAAATACTCAATGAATGAACTAGCAATAGATAATCAATCCATAGAAAATAAAATCTATACTTTCAGAAGTGTGCAAGTGATGGTAGATAGAGATTTAGCAGAACTCTATGGGATAGAAACTAAAGTATTTAATCAAGCGGTAAAAAGAAATATTAAAAGATTTCCTGAGACTTTTAGATTTCAATTAGATAATAATGAAAAAAATGAACTGGTCACAATATGTGACCGGTTCAAAACACTGAAACATTCAACTTCTTTACCTTATGTATTTACTGAACAGGGTATTTCTATGTTAAGTGCTGTACTAAAGAGTGGTATAGCAATAGCAATAAGCATAAAAATAATAGAATCCTTTGTTATCATGAGAAAATCAATTTCTTCAAAGACTATATTATTTGATAGATTTGAGAGAATAGAACAAAAACTCTCTCTTCATGACACTAAGTTTAACCAACTATTTAGCGCCATAGAAGAAAAAAGCACACCTAAAAAACAACACATTTTCTACGATGGACAAATCTTTGATGCATATCTTTTTGTAAGTGATATCATAAAAAGTGCTAAGAAATCTATAAAACTAATAGACAACTACATAGATGAAAGTACATTAGTATTGTTTACTAAAAGAGATACAAACATTAAGACAACTATTTACACAAAAACCATCTCTAAACAGTTACAATTGGACTTGAAAAAGCATAACGAACAGTATGAAAAGATAGAGATAATAAAGTTTGATTTATCTCATGATAGATTTCTCATCATTGATGAGAAAGAGGTTTATCATTTTGGAGCTAGTTTAAAAGATTTGGGAAAGAAATGGTTTGCAGTATCAAAGATGGATATAAACTCTTTAGACATTATAAAAAAGTTGGAAGTAAATAAAAATGCATGAAGCAAAACTAAACAACATTCCAAAAGTAGAAATATGGGGAAGTGGCAAACCAAGAAGAGAGTTTTTATACTCAGAAGATATGGCAGATGCCTGTGTGTTTTTACTAGAAAATAGAGACTTCAAAGACATAATCGGAACCGGTACTTCAGTGCCGGCAAATAAAGAGATAAGAAACACTCACATAAACATAAAAGAGTTAGCAGAGACTATAAAAAAGATAGTAGGCTATGAGGGTGAATTATACTTTAACGACACTAAACCAGATGGAACAATGGTAAAACTGACAGATCCTAGTAAACTCCATGCGTTTGGATGGAAACATAGTACTGAACTTGAAGAGGGGATTAGAATGATGTATGAGTGGTATTTAAATGCTTGATAATTCAAAATTTAAAATAGAAATTATTACAAAACAAAATATTCCTATAAATATTGATAATCCTGTACTAAGCTATATTCAAAATAAAGACAGAAAAAGCGATAGGCTTTTAGTGAAAATCTATTATGATGGTATTGAAATAGGGAGAGGGATAGTACTTGATTTTTATAAAAAATTTGAAATTATAGAAGATTTTGGTGAACCTCATACTAAGGTTGTATCGTTTGAGTATCATGGCAAGACTATGTATAAAAATACACATTTTGGTCAGATGATTTATAAAATTAAAAACTTTAAAAATCCACCTATAGATGATATAGAAAGAAAACAATATATCAAAGAAATCACAGCAATATTTGAATCGTATATACCATCAATAGAAGAAAAAGCAACTAACTTAAAACTTAGCTTCATTCCATCAGCTACAAAAACACCAGATGACATAGCTAAACGATTACATACAGTCTCAAATTTAGAATTGGTAAAGATTATAGATAAAAATACACAAGATACAATCGACAGTAAAAATATTCAAAATTTTAATGATTCTATGGAACATGCCAAAACAAAATATATTTTAGATAAAAAGTATATTACAGAAAATAAAAGTCAATTTCTTATCATAGATGATGTCATGGGAAATGGGAGCAGTTTGTCTACGATACTAAAAAATCTTTATGATATGACGGATATGTTAAACTACTTTTTAATAGTAGTAAAGGATGTAAAAAGATGAGTCGTGTGTTTATTAGTGGTTCTATATCGCTAAATCAGCTTCCAAATGAAGTGATGCAAAGTTTTGACAATATCATATCTCAAAATATGGAGGTTTATGTAGGTGATGCTAAAGGTGTAGATGTAGCAACGCAACAATACTTCTCTTCTAAAAACTATACAAATGTAACAGTATGTACTATATATGAAAAACCAAGAAATATAGTTGCTGACTTTTTTAAAATACAAAAAATATTTTACGATGAAACACTTAAAAGTGAAAGAGAAAAACAAACTGCAAAAGATGACTACATGACCCAACACAGTAACTACTCTTTTGTTATATGGGATGGTAAAAGTAAAGGAAGCTACAACAACATTAACAGAGCTTTTCATTATGATAAAAAGCTTAAAGTATATATCACAAACGAACAAAGGTATTTGCTTCATAATGAACTTCATGAAAATAGCATTGAGAGTATCTATAAGGCAAATACAGGTTATACACTAACAGAAGTTGTACAAGCTATAAAAAGCTTAAATATCTTTGTAAATATATCGAAGCCAAGTGAATTGAAAAAATGGCTCATAGAACACAAAGTACTTCAAGAGAAAAACAAAAAAATAGAAGTAAATAGTAAATATAAAAATTACTTTATCATAGAAAAGTACAGAGGAACTCAAAATATAAAGTATAAACTTGATATTTTGAATCTTATTGAATCAAATTCTATGTTTGGGATTGTTAAGTGAGTAGAGTTAGAACTATGTATGAATGGTATTTAGGAAATAAGAAATAATGGCAAAATTAAAGGTTTTAGATTTGGGTATTGTAGTTGATGACAAATCAATACAAGACAAAATTTACACTATTCGTGGTGTTGCTGTAATGATTGACCGAGATTTAGCTGACTTGTATGAAGTTCAAACAAAAAGATTAAATGAACAAGTCAAAAGAAACATACAAAGATTTCC
>VAOZ01010678.1_pt1 | contig 53657 bp, 40 predicted proteins | sample 3394041 | NCBI WGS metagenome assembly VAOZ01 (sample SAMN08290431, study PRJNA428436) | hydrothermal vent metagenome | isolation source: Deep-sea hydrothermal vent chimney | place: Indian Ocean: Southwest Indian Ridge
AGTGTCAACACAACGACCTTGTTTATAAGTATTCTGAGCACAACATATTTGACTTCCACCACAGTCAAGGTTAGTAGTACAAGAACCAATATTAAAATTTAAGGCATTCCCCCAATCGCTATTTTTAATAACTTTAACTGGTCCAGTAATAGCACCCACTGGCACTGTGGTTTTAATTAAATCCGCTTGGCCGTCTTGCTGAATTGTTCCAGTGGCATTTCCAGTAACATTACCTAGAGTATTTATATTATAATTGAATTTAACCAAACCACTACTCTGAATTGTTCCAAAATATTCTCCCCAAAGTGATATCGGAGTTCCTGCTGGGCCACTAGCTGGTTGAATCTTACATAAACTAGTTTTAAGTTTTAAAGCTTTATCAAATTGAAAAATATTAGGATTTAACTTTTTAGTACTAATAGTGGTCTTAGCTAATTTAATGGTAATCATTTGAGCCCCATTATTTAAACCATTGGGAACTTTTACAATAATACGATTATTACTCCATACTGAATGTAAACATACTATTGGAAAATCATAACTTGCTTCAGTATTGCCAAAATAGACCTGGCTATCACCTCTCACTGCACCAAAACCGTCTCCTCGGATTGTTACATATTGTCCGCTATTTCCACTAGTTGGATTAAAACTAAAGATAAATGGTCCATAACCCGCCTCCACTTTTTTGGTAAATGATAAATAATTACTTCTTTCCAAAGACCCGTTAATATTAGTTTGTACAAAACTGCTGGAAACACCAGGTACAATATTAGGAATGATTGAAGTCCCGCTTAAACCAGCCGAACTACTAAAAGAAGACTGCAGGGCGGGTATATTGTTTTTATAATTGCCAAAGTAAGCCAATCCAGAATGAAGATTAACGCCAGAATATCGTATTACCGCACTAAGTTTCCCACTATTAGGGCTAAGTTCACATAAACCAGGGCGAACAATAGTATTTACTTGAAAATCAGGAATTTTAGGACCATAACTATCATTGCTAAGATCAGATAATTTAGCTTTATTTATAATTTTAATAGGTCCTGAGCTAGCTCCTGCGGGTACGGCAATGATTATTTGCTTATTAGTCCAAGAATTAATACAGGATGGATTCAAATTATTGGTTTGTTGGCCAAACACTGGTTTCCCCTGACCTTCAAATACAATCTTGCTACTAGTGGCCGAATAAGTTCCAAAGTTTTGTCCAGAGATAGTAATGAAATTATTGACTGCACCATTAGGGGTATTGAGATTACAAGTACTCCCTGGGCAATCATTGTTACTGCTACAGGATTTATTTATATTATTAGTACAAAAATTACCAATAGGACTAACCCTTTGAATAACTGGATGACCATTACTAGCCTGACAATTAGGACTAGAGCTAGAGGCACAATCAGAATTCCCTCCTCCACCACCACCATTATTATTACAACTTGGACCTACACAAGGAGGAGGAAAACTACAGCTTGAACCTACACAAGTAATAGGATTATTATTACCACTACCAGGATTAATAGCTCCACCTAAACGCGACAAAATGAAAGTGGCAATTCCCCAAGAAGCTAAAATAATGACTAAACCAATTATTCCATCTTTCAAAATATTTTTAGCTTTATCAACTTTTTCGGCATCGCCATTAGAGGTCATCCATATAAAACCAGCATAACTAATTATGCCTATCGCCACTACCCCTAAAAATCCTAAAACTATATTTATAATTTTACCAGCTAATACTCGAGGATCAGTAGCAGTTAAAGATCCACCTAAACCATTACTAACCGCATTTAGACCTAAACCTTGAGCAAAAACCCAATTGGATAAAAATAAACCTCCCAATATTAAGCTAAATATTAATAAATTTTTAGTAATTTTTTTCATGACAAAATTTTAATTTTTTATTGACAATTGCCATTAGCTCCTAAAGTACTGGTTGCGGTTCCAAAACAACAGGAAGGTTGCTCGGCAGTAGCTGAGCAGGATGGGCCAACACTGGGTTTATAACAATTCTGATAAATGTCTTTGACCCCAGAACCAACCTGAACATTAAAAGTGGCGGAGGGAGTAAAGGATGAATGAATTAATTTAACTACGGTAATATCCGGTACACCATCATAAGGCTTTATATCTTTATTACTAGCATTAATCCAATAGCCTAACGGGGCGGGCGATAGAGTATATAAATTGATAAAATGCTGTCTCACAATGGATTTACCATTATTAACTTCTGTACTACCAGTTTTAAGAGTATTGTCCATCATAATTTTATTAAAGATAATTTTAACTGAAGTAGTTGCAGCTAAATTCTTTTTATTCTGAATTGGGCTAATACTAGTTATAATTGGTGGAGTTAAATTTAATTTATCACTAATATAGAAAGACCACTTATAATTATCACCCTTACTAAGATTAGCTGGAGAGCTGGTACTATAATTGTCATTATAAAAACTTAAAGGACCATTAGCCACCCCATTACGATTACCATCTAAGGAATTAAAAGAGGTATCAACAATTCCATTTAGTTTGTTCTGATTGGCTTGAGGATAATTTTGACCAAGAGAGTTTTGACAAGTTTTATAACCCAAAGGAGTATTGGAACAAGTTCTAAAAGAGCCATCAGTCCAACAATCTTTATCAGTCTTACAAGTACTTAAATCAGCAGTGGTTAGTTTCACTGCTAAATGACTATCAGGAGGTAAACAATAGATTTTTTCACCACAAGCGTTAATTCCACATTCTTGATTAGAAACGAATTCCACAGTTCTATAAATATTACTAGTCATAAACTTTCCATCTAAATAATCACCAACACAAGCATTATCAGTGCATTTGTACGATTGACATTGGCTGTTACTGTTACAGTCTGCTCCTGCTGGGCTACTAGAAGCAGCAGCATTCACTACTCTGATATAAGGAGCTACTTCACTAGCTGAACCAGAAATCATTAAGGGATCAATAGCCTTGTTAAAATTAATCTGAATAATACTATTCATCGGCTTGTCAGATTGCCCCTGAATTTTATTAGATTCTTCCTGATTAGTTCCTCCACTTAATGGCTGTATTAAAACGGCTTGGGGGTTGGTGGTAAGAACCTTAATATTATTCCCATTGCTACCTAAAACTTTAGCGGTTAAATTTATTGTTGGTCCAGCGCGACTAACATTTATAGCGGGATTACCACTAATTTTAGCTTCTAAATTAGCAGCTAAACCGCTCAAAGTAAAATTAGTTGGCACTAAAATATTGTTATTTACCGCCGAATCAGCAAAAGTATAAACTGTAGAATTGATGGTTAAATTATCGGCTAATTGCTCGGGACTAACTTTAATATTCCATAAACTACCTACGGGATGTTTAACAGCAGTAAAACTTATAAAACCAGTAAATACAGCTTGACCAGAAGAACTAAAGTCCTCAATAGCTAAAGGATTATTGTTAGCATCAAATAATTGAGCTTTATTAGTCTCTGGTACTTTTACGATAAATACTGATTGCAAGCCATGATAATTTATAAGCGATGCTGTTGCAACAGGACTAGTGCCCTTAGCAGTAACAGCTATGACTTGTGCTGGTTTATAAATATGAGGTTTAGCTTGAACAATAATTGTTCCTACTGCTGCTTTTGCTGGAGTTATTTTGCCAATGATATCTCGTTGATTATCTGGCAATGGTGATATAGCATTAGGGACAACTATTGGAGGAACTAAATCAATTTTATTACTAACTGTAAAATTCCAAGAAGCAAAATCACTGCTACAAGTAGCAAACATAGAAGAATTATCTAATTTTTTTATTGCTTTAGTAAATTTTATTGAATAAGGCGTATCCCCGCTAGAGATACCTAAATAATTAAGCGGAGTTAGCATTAAGGTCTTATTATCGCTAGATACTCTCACTGAAACCGCAGTATCATTACTATTAATTTTTGGACAAGATATTGCCGAGCAAGCATCTCCTAAATCTTTAGTATATAGTCGAATAGCTACGGGATTGATGTCGGTACAAGTGGTATTATTACAAGTACAACTTGCACCCGAAGTATTAACGCAAACTGAATCTAATTTAACTTTTTGTTTAAAAGTGATTAACAAGGAAGTATTACGAGCTACATTTTGCTGACCGTCAGTGGGATAGGTATTAAGTACGGTACAAGCACCAATAGTTCCAACACCAGGACTAGAAAATCCAGTAGAATAATTGTTGTTGACCACCGATTTATTGTTTCCTTTGACCGCTCCAGCTAAACGACTAATAAGAAAAGTGGCGATTCCCCAAGAAGATAAAATTATCACTAAACCAATTATGCCGTCTTTTAAAATCCCTTTAGCTTTACTAATCTTTTCTTCATCACCACTAGAAGTCATCCATAAAAAACCAGCATACATAATAATCAGCACAGCAATCACTCCTAAGAAGCTTAAAGCTATTTGAACTATTCTTCCAATCAAAATCCGAGGATCAGTAGCACTTAAAGAACCAGCCAAACCAGTGTTAACAGCATTTGTTCCAAAACCAGCAGCTAAACTGAACTTGGCTATCAATAACATCCCTATAAAACTTAAAAATATAATGATAAACCTAACTTTTTTAGTCATGTCAATAGATAATAAAAGTTTTAAATTAAATCTCAAATATGATACAATTATTATAATTTAATTATATCATATAAGGCTTAAATGAAAAAGAGTAAAAAGATATTTAGCTAGAATTATTGTATGACTATTGAGAGAATAATAAAAAAATTTTTAGATAATCATCCTGGAGAAGACACTACGGCTTTAACTTTAGCTTTTGAATTTGCCCAAGTAGCTCATGCCGGCCAAAAACGTCAAAATGGTGAACTATATATTCAACATCCTTTGCATACTGCTTATATTCTAGCGGAGATTAAAGCTGATTTAGCTACTATAACCGCTGGAGTATTACATGACGTACCAGAAGATACTAGCAGTACTCTGGAAGAAATTAATACTCTTTTTGGGGCAGAGGTCGCTATGCTAGTGGACGGAGTAACTAAATTAGGTAAAATAAAATATCGTGGTATTGAACGTTATCGAGAGAATCTGAAAAAAATGTTTTTAGCCATGTCTAGCGATTTACGAGTAATTTTTATTAAATTCTGCGACCGTCTAAACAACCTAAGAAGCTTAGAGGCTCTTCCCCCTGAAAAACAGCAAAGAATTGCTCGAGAAACTTTAGAAATCTATACACCTATTGCTGGACTACTAGGTATAAACTTACTAAAATGGCAAATGGAAAATATTTGCTTTAAGTTTCTATATCCTGAAAAATACCATGAACTAGAATATAAATATGAGGTAGAAAAAAAAGTAGAACGCAACCTTTTTTTTCAAAAGATTAAAAATATTCTAGAACCTAAATTAAAAGAAGCTGGAATTAAGTGTACTATTGAAGTTAGATTTAAGCATTTATATAGTATCTATCTAAAAATGCAACAAAAGGATCGTAAATTTGATGAAATATATGACGTCTTTGCTCTACGTCTTATCGTGCCCACTATTGACGACTGCTATAAAAGTCTAGGAGTTATCCATACTCTTTGGAAACCTAAACCTAATCGTTTTAAAGACTACATCGCCGTACCTAAACCTAACGGTTATCAGTCCCTGCATACTACCATCTTTGGCCCCGAAGAAAAAACTACAGAGTTTCAAATTAGAACTTGGAAAATGCATGAAGAAAGTATTTATGGTTTAGCTGCACATTGGTATTATAAAATTCAACGAGGTTCAGAATCCTATATAACCCCCTCTTGGGTAAAAGAAATAATCGATATTCAGAAAGAGATAAGTAATACTAGTGAATTGGTTAAAAAGATAAAATTAGATATTTTTCGAGATCGTATATTTGTTTTTTCACCCCGTGGAGATGTTTTTGAATTACCAGAGCGAGCAACACCGATTGATTTTGCCTATGCAGTTCATACTAATATTGGTAATAAAGCTGCTGGAGTTATTGTAAACGATAAATTTGGGCGTCTAGACCAAGAACTAAAAAATGGTGATTTCGTAGAAATTATAACTGAGAGAAAACGACCATATCCAAATCGTGACTGGCTAAAATTTGTTAAAACTAAACGAGCCCGTGATCGAATTAAACAATTTGCCAAAAAGACACCTCTAGAAAATATAAAGAGATTTATTCCTGGTATTAATAAATAAAAAAATAAAAAAAATTATTTCCAAATAAAAAATTGCCTATAAACACTAAGCAATTTTTTAATTCAAGCTCAATTTTAATTGTTTAAGACTCAATACTTACTAAGAATGCATATTACCCTCAGGCAACTTACCAATCTTACGTAAATATTCATTTTTTTTACGCAAACTAAGCCCAATTAAAGCATGGGCTTTTTGGCGATGCTTAGTTTTCCTAGGCTCTAAGTGTTGTTTAGAACGAGCTTTTTCTAGCCGTTTACTATTCTTTAAACCTTTCTTAAATTTACGTAAAAAACTCTCAAAACTTTCACCTGGTTTTCTCTTGAAATCTGCCATATAATCCATCCCCCTTCCTATTATTAATCTTTTTCTCAATTAATTTATTTTTCTTAGCTAAACGTTCTTTAATTTTTTTATAAACCACAGTCTCTTGAGCTCCAGAGTCCATATCACGCATTAAAATCGTGCCATCAATAATTTCTTTCTTACCTAATATTAAACTAGTTTTAGCTTGTAAACCTATAGCATCTTCTAATTGAGTTTTCAAACTATTAGAAGCAAAGGATTGACGCACCTTAAAACCGGCCTGACGTAAATCAACAAATAATTGTGAAGCTTTAATCTTAGCTTGATCCCCTAATTGAGCAATGAATACTATATCATCTTCTGGTTTATCCATCAAGCTAGACTTATCTTTAATACGCGCTATAGTTCTCTCTATACCAATAGCCAAACCAAAAGCTGGAGTATCTAGTCCTCCTAGTTTTTCTATTAAAGAGTCATAACGACCACCACCGGCTAAAGCTAAACGTCCCGAAGGGACTCCCTCATCATTAACTGGCCAAAATTCAAAAACGGTATCATTATAATAACTTAAACCACGTACTAGATAAGGATTAAAATTATAATTAATATTTAACTCATCCAGAGATTCTAAGGTTTTAGTAAAATGTTCTCGACTCTCCGTAGATAAATAATCTACAATTTGCGGAGCTTCCTCATATAATTTAAGACAAGTATCATTTTGACAATCCAATAGACTTAAACAATTCTTGCCTAAATTATTTTTACAATAATGACAGAGTTTAGAGCGTCGTCCAGTTTCTTTATAGAAATTCGCCAACTTATTACAATATTCATGTTGACATTCTGCCGTACCAATACTATTGATCTGTACTTGGACTTTTACCTTTAACTCAGAAAAAAAATTAAGAACCATGGTAATGAGTAGGGCCTCGGCTAAAGCTTTATTTTCTCCGATAATCTCCCAATTGACCTGAGTGGATTCACGATAGTGTCCACTCTGTAATTTTTCGCGACGAAAAACTGGTCCCAAAGAAAAGAAACGAAGCGGTAAACCATTCTCACTCAAGTTATTCTCCAGATAAGCCCGAATTATACCTTGAGTCATCTCGGGACGTAAGGTAATCTTTTCGTTCTTATTCCCTTCTACGGAATAAAATTCTTTATCAATATTTTTTCTAGTAGATTTCTTATATAAATCATAAGTTTCTAAAATGGGGGTCTTAATTGAAGAAAAACCATATAGTTTAGAAAACTCCCAAGCTTTTTCCACTACATAATCATAATGCTGAGAATCATTTTCTATCAAATCTTTCATTCCTAATAAGCGCGGAGAAATTCTCTCTTTTCTTTTCTCTAGAGCAGCTAGAGATTCAGCACTAATTTTCTTTACTTTAGGCATAATGATTAATTATTATATTTAGGCCAATAAGCAGAATCAAATACAGTAAATTTATCCAAAGGCCAACCACGTAGCAAGACCTTACCTACAATGAAACTAGAGTTAACTGGACCGAAAAATCGCGAATCTTTAGAGGCTGGACGATTATCACCTAAAACGAAATATTGATGTGGTCCAATATTAATCTTATTCTGATCTTGATCAAAGGTATCTAAACCCTTCGGTAAATATTTTTCCGATAGAATAAATCCTTTAGGATGAGCTGTATTAAATATAATAATATGTCCAGACTTAAATTCAATTTGTTCTCCGGGTAAACCAATCACTCTCTTAATAAAATATTCTTGAGGATCCAAGGGGTAACGAAAGACGATAACCTGACCACGCTGAGGTGGAGTGAAACGATAACTGATTTCGTCTACAATTAAATATTGATTATTCTGAAAATTAGGTTGCATTGAAGACCCTTTAACATAAAAAGGTTGAATCAAAAAATAACGTACTGGTAAAATAATAGCCAAAGATATCAGTACTACCTTAGTGATTTCCAAAACAAATAAAAAAAACTTCTTCATAAAAAAATAATGATTAACCTCTACTATACCAAAAAAAAATAAATAAATCAAATAAGCTAATTTATCTAATATTTAATAAATAAACATGGCATCTCCATAGCTAAAAAAGCGGTATCTTTGCTTAATCGCTTCTTGATAGGCTTTATTAATTCTATCAGAACCAGCCAAGGCACTAACCAACATTAATAAAGTAGATTTTGGCAAATGAAAATTGGTAATTAGAGCATCAACTACATTGAAATGATAGCCAGGATATATAAAGATATCAGTCCATAGAGACTGTGGGTTTAACTTTTTATTATTTTTTTCATTCCCTATAATTTCGGTCCAATCTAAAGACTCTAAGGCTCGACAGCTGGTGGTTCCTACGGCAATAATCCGCCCTCCAGATAATTTAGTCGCTATAATTGCCTTTTGGATCTTGACTCCTAACTCTACAAACTCACTATGCATCTTATGATCAATGATATTTTCAGTTTTAACTGGCAAAAAAGTGCCTAAACCAACATGTAACGTGAGGTACTCTATCTTTATTCCTAAAGCTCTAAGGTCGGCTAGTAGCTTCTTAGTAAAATGTAGACCGGCTGTAGGAGCAGCTACTGAACCAAGTTTATGATTATCAGCAAAAACAGTCTGATAATTTTTTTTATCACTAATTAAAGTTGTTGATCTCTTAATATAAGGAGGCAGAGGTACCTCACCTATTTTATTAATTTCCTGCCAAAAGGCCTTACCACTTAAATTAAATTTAAGATGTCTAGTATAATCAGATTTATTTAGAACAATTTTCCCTTTCAAACCAGAAGAAAATATAATAATTTGACCAGGTCTAACCCGACCCCGAGCTAAACATTCCCAAATATTTACTGGAGAAGAATTTGCAATACCAAGTTCAGAATTATTTAATTTCCGATGTAATAATACTTCTATCTTTCCACCCGTGGACTCTCGTTGACCAATTAATCTAGCTGGAAAAACTTTAGAATTATTTAAGATTAATAAATCTCCAGGATGTAAATAGTTAATCAATTCATAAAAGTGCTGATGCCGAATCTCTCCAGTTTCTTTATTTAATAATAAAAGTCGCGAATGATCTCGGGGTTTAATTGGTTTTTGGGCTATTAATTCTAAAGGTAAGTAATAATCAAAATCTTTAACCTTATAATTCATAAATTTTCAACAAATCATAAACTTTTAAATCAGCTATTCACTCGGGGGTTCTCCAAACCTAAATGCTGATAGCCTAGAGAAGTAACTATTCGTCCGCGAGGAGAGCGATCTAGAAACCCGAGTTGCATTAAATAAGGTTCATAAACGTTTTCAATAGTGTCCATCTCTTCGCCAGTGGCGGCTGCTAAGGTATTAAGTCCAACTGGGCCTCCTTTAAATTTATCAACAATAATTTCTAGAATATGTCTATCAATTAGATCTAAGCCTAATTTATCCACTTCTAGTAATTCAAAAGCTGCTAAACTATCCACTAAAGAAATCCGACCATCTCCTTTGACCTCACAATAATCTCGAACTCTTTTTAACAAACGATTAGCAATACGTGGAGTCCGCCGACTTCGTTTGGCTATCTCTTGTTTGGCTTCTTGTTCAATTTTAACTTTCAGAATACCAGCACTACGCTCAATTATACTTTCAATATCAGGAATTTCATAAAAATTTAAATGGTGAGTAATTCCAAAACGATCCCGTAAAGGAGCTGATAGTAAACTAGCTAGAGTAGTGGCTCCGATAATAGTAAATTTTGGTAAATCCAGACGCAAAGTACGAGCACTAGGCCCCTTACCCATAATAATATCTAAAGCATAATCTTCCATCGCGGGATATAGAATTTCTTCCACGGTTTTATTTAAACGATGGATCTCATCAATAAATAAAATATCACCAGCTTCTAAATTGGTTAAAATAGCTGCTAAATCTCCACTCTTTTCAATAGCTGGACCAGAGGTAACTCTAATATTTGCTCCTATTTCATTAGCAATCACATGAGCCATAGTTGTTTTCCCTAAACCAGGAGCTCCATATAATAAAACATGTTCAATGGGTTCATCACGTTTTTTTGCCGCTGCAATGGTTATAGCTAAATTCTTTTTGATTTTCTCTTGCCCAATATATTCAGTTAAAGTTTTAGGACGCAAAGATAAATCCCAGGCTTCGTCACCTTGATGTTCTATCGGACTAATTAAACGATCAGAATTGTTAGCCATATAATTTAGTTAAACTTTACGAAATTCACAAATATTTCGAAAATCACAAAAGCTACACAAAGGACTTGGCGAAGGTTCAAAATTCAAAGCTTTAATAGAATCAATCTCTTGCCTAATTTCTAAACGCAGTTTATCTATATCTTTTTCAGTGGCAATGAAAGAAACTTTTCTACCATTTTCTATATAATAATAGCTTAGCAGACTCACTTTTACTGCCAAAAATTCTTCTAAAAATAATTGATAGAGAATCAATTGACGCTTATCTTTAAAACCTAATTTATCTTTAGGATTACCAGTTTTATAATCAATAATTTCTAGACTGCCATCAGTCTGTCGGTCCACCCTGTCAATCGTCCCCTTAATTATATCAGAGCCAACGCGGAAAGAAAACCTTTTTTCCAGAAACAAAATATTAGGCTTAGAATTATGGCAATAATCATAAAAAAATTTCTTGAGTGCTTTCTGACCTTTAATTTTATATTTTTCCCGCTCTTCTTTATCTTGATAACCATCTTCCTGCCAAAACTCCTGATATAAAGCTAATAGTTGCTTTTCGGTTAATAGGCTAGCAATCTTCTCCTGAATTTTCTTCTTTTGGTCTTTATCAGAACTTACAAATAAGCTCCCTTGAGCACTGGACCTTTCGCTTAAAGTTGGCAACAAAAAATTATATAGAGTAGTATGGATAACTCGTCCAAAAATTAAAGAAGCCTTATCAGTAGAAACGGGGACTTTTAAAATAAAAGCGAATTTATATTGTAAAGGACAGGTAGAATAAGCAGCTAATTGAGAAAAAGAGAACTTAGTCGGCAAGGGGTAATGATTAAGAACTATTTTCTTCTTATTCAATTTTAATTCCCGTTTATTTAGATAGTGCAAATTCCGTAAAAATTCATTATCAATACTTAAGCTTATTTCCAAATCAAGAGAATTTTCTAAACCCATCTCGGTAATAAAACGTGAAGGTTTTTTCTCACGAGCTCCGCCGTAATCTTTGGCAGCGGTTAAATATAATTCTTCTTTGGCCCGAGTTGCGGCTACATAAAATAAACGACGTTCTTCTTCTAAATGACTACGAGGGTTAAGATTCACTTGTTCGGGCACTAAAGCATCGGGTAAAGAAATTTTTTCGCCATGAGAAATAGTAGGGAATCTTTTATCCACCAAACCAACTATAAATACATACCTAAATTCTAGACCTTTAGCCCCATGAACAGTCATAATTTTAACCGTTTCACTATCAATAAAATCTAGTTTTAAAGCTCCAGTTTCTCCCGCTTCTAATTCTAAGTCAATTGCAGTCAAGAAATCTTTAAGTCTTAAATCTGGTTCAGCTTCTTCTAATTTTTTAATTTTTTGATAAAACTGATTAAGATAAGAGAACTGTTCTAAATCACGATCTCGATCTAAACCAACTAATAGCCCCGAGTCATAAACAAAATGTAAAAATATTTTAGTCGGCTTCTGTCTAGCCACTGACAGAGAATGTTTAGCTATTAAATTTATTAATTTATTAACCCTTACAATACTACCAGAACTAATTCCCGAAATAGCATTAATATTTTTTAGAGCTTCATATAAAGACCAAACTTTGCGTCTAGCCATTTTATTAATAGTAATTAAATCTAGATGAGAAATCTTAAAGGGGTTCATATTCAACACTCTAAATAGAGCAGAAGATTCATGATAGTTATCTAGCAATCTAAAATAAGCCAAAATATCTAAAATTAAAGGTTTATAATATAATCCTCGCCAAGACATGAATTGATTAGGAATAGCTTGACGATTTAGTTCTTGGACATAGGCATCAGCGGTATTGTTGGCTCGCACTAAAATTGCGAAGTCCGACCATAGAACAGAATTAATTTTAGCTTGGCTATACAATTCTTTAATCCTTTGTGCCACATAACTTACTTCATCACTATCAGAAGAAAAATCTAAAAATCTAACTGGGGGCGAAGAATACTTCAGCTTAGCTACTGTACCACGGGCAATTAATTTTTTATTAATTTTTAATTTAGTCTCTAGACGATTGGGATTATTATTTTGGATTAAACGATAGGCTCGATCTAAAATTTCCTGGTTGGAACGATAATTTTCTGTTAAAATAATCTCTTGAGCCTTAGGATAATCATCCTTAAATTGCATGATATTAGATAAAGAAGCCCCTCTAAATTTATAAATCGCTTGGTCATCATCACCTACCACTACTAAATTATTCCGGGGTAAGGCTAAAGTCTTTATTAACTCATATTGAGCCCAATTAGTATCTTGGAACTCATCAACCATAATATATTTAAATTTAGTCCGATAAAACTTTAAGATATAGGGACGCTCTCGCCATAATTTTAGAGTATAAATTAACAAATCACCAAAATCTAAAAAATTATTATCCAATAATAGCTGGTTATAAGTTTGATAAGCATTGGCCAATTCCTTAATCCTTCCAACTTCCAATTTTATTTCTTCAGATTCTTTAAGCTCATTGATCTTATGAGGTGATGAATCTAATAATCCAGAAGCCATTACCGATTTTTTTGATTTCTTAAGACCTACTTTTACTTTATTAACTAATTGATTACTACCTAAACGATTATCTTGATCCGACTCTAGATCTTCAGCATATTTTAAATATTCGGTCACACTAATATTTTCATCTTTTAAACGAGAAAAATGGCTAACTAACTCGGAGATAAATTTAGTCGGATTTCCTAGAGGACGATAATAGTCTAAGCTAAAATCTGCTAAATTTTTTTTAATAAGTACCCACTGTTCAGTCTGAGTCAATAATTTGAAATTGGGGTTCAACCCAATATCCAATCCAAATTCCCTTAGAATTCTTTCACCAAAACTATGAAAAGTATTAATCCATAAATCTAGATAGCCATAAGGCAAAATTTGTTCTGCTCGAAGAGTCATTTCCTCAGCCGCCTTCTCTGTGAAAGTTAATAACAAAACTTCTTCCATCTTAACCTTCTTCTCTATCATCAAATAAGCTAAACGGTTAATTAAAACCGTAGTTTTCCCAGTACCAGCCCCAGCAACAATAAGTAAAGGACCATCACCATGTAAAACAGCTTGCTGTTGAGCTTTATTTAATTTTTCTAAAAAATTGGACATGATTCTCGTTTAGAACTTCAAAATATTTTTGAATTTATCAGTCTGAGTACGACCAATAAGTGCTAAGTTTAAATTGTGATTAACAAAAATTTTTTTAGCAATATTTTGTATATCTAGAGCACTAATCTTCTTAACCTGCTGTAAAAATTCCTTAGGACTTAATATTTTATCACGCAGGATTGCTTGACGAGCATACCAAATCGCTAAATTATCAGTAGTTTCCATCTGTAATAATGATTTTCCTTGTAACAAATCCTGAACTCGCTTTAATTCTGAGCTACTAACTAGAACTTTAGTCATTTTATAATATTCCGCCAAGATAATTTTAACAGCTTCTACTGATTTACTGGTTGGTACCCCAGCTTGAGTGGTTAGATAACCAGAATCCGAATAAACTTCCGAGCTAGTTCTAACATAATAAGCTAAACCTTGGCGTCCTCGCAAATGAATGAATAAACGGGAACTCATAGATCCTCCTAAAATTATCGCCAATAATTTAACTATAAACTCTTGCTTTTGCCCAGACGGATAAGTCCGTACCCCTAAGGATAAATTAATTTGATCAGTCTTCTTATAAATAATTTTTAGTTGAGGTTTAAGTTGTTTTTCTCTAACCGCTAATTTATTCTGCCACTTATTACTGGGAAAATTGGCAAATAACAGACGGGCTCTTTCCTCATCGTTTTTTTTAAATCTTCCAGTTAAAATTACATACATACTTTTAGCTCCATACTGACTATGTAAATAATTTATGAAATCTTCTCGTTTAAAACGCCTAATATTAGCTTTAGTACCAATAGTTTCCCACCCCGCGGGGGTATCTCCATATAAACAAGATTCAAAAACGTCTTCTACATGCATGAGAGGATTATCTTCATACATATTTAATTCTTCAATAATTACTCCCTTTTCTCTCTCTATTTCCTCAGTAGCAAATTTAGAATTCAACAGCATATCACTGACAATACTTAAAGCAACTTTTAACTTAGGGGGAGCGACCTTAATCCAATAACCCATATATTCTTTGGAAGTAAAAGCGTTGTATTCGCTACCTAATGAATCTAAAGCACTAGATAGAGCTAAAGTATTAGGATAGCGAGTAGTTCCTTTAAAAAACATATGCTCCAAAAAATGGGACAAACCATTATTTTGGCGATTTTCATATTTAGAACCAGTCTTCACGATAACTAAGACTGTGGCCGTAGTCGCCTCTGGCAGAGGAACCATAATCAGCGGGAGTTCATTAGCTAAAATATTAATTCTATATTTATTCATATTTTTGTTATTATATAACTTAAAATTATATCTTGAAGAATACTTAAATATTTAATAGCTCATTCTAAATTTACCACATCTCTGATATAATTAAAAGTAGAATGAAACATTTAATTTTATTTAATTATTTAAGTTTATGTCCTATAAAATAAAAAATCATAATTTTGTTTTGAAACATGGTACACCCTATAAAATTTTGTTGATTAAGGATAGGCCAGAAGAAGAAAAACCTCGGGAAAAAATTATTAAGGCTGGAGTTGGTTCTCTAAGCTCAGCCGAACTATTGGCTGTTATCCTGGGAGTGGGTACTAGGAGGGAAGAAGTTTTTTCTATGGCCAGTCGCCTACTCCATGAATATGGCGAGAAAGGAGTTGCCTATCAAAAAAATCCGATAATAATTGAAAAGGATCTGAATATACCTTTAACCAAGGCCTGTCAAATTGTAGCTTGTTTTGAATTGGGGCGTCGTTTTTACCAAAAAAAACCCGGCGGCTCTATAACTATTCGTACCGCCACCCAAGCTTTTAATTATTTAAAAGATATGGGAAATTTACATAAAGAACAATTTCGAGGACTTTATTTAAATGTCCACTACCAATTAATTCACGATGAACTAATTTCTCTGGGGACTCTAGACGCCACTCTAATTCATCCGCGAGAAGTTTTTGCTCCCGCTTTAGAATATTCAGCGGCGGCGATAATTATCGCTCACAATCATCCTTCTGGAGTACTAACAGCTAATAAGGCCGATATAGAAATTACCAATATTTTAATGGAAGCGGGTAAAATTTTAGATATTGAAATTCTCGATCATATAATTATCGGAAAAAATCGTTTCAAAAGTATTATTTAGATTATTATTACGCTACAAAATATTATGCTAAAAAAATATAGAATCCACTCTTCCTCTAAATTAGTAAAAGACGAAACTAGCACTAAATTCCACGTTATAAGCGATGATTATTTTGGAACTATCGCCACTATTTTGAGTTTGCTCAAACAACAATTGAAACAGAATAGCACTGAAAATTATAGAACTGTATCAAAAACTTTTAAAGATTTAGAGAACGATTTGCTATTTCTTCAAAAAAACTATCACATCCAGCCCCGTGATAAAAATTCTATCATAACTCATAGTAAACCTAAAATTAAGAATAAAAATAATAAACCAAAAGGCAAACTTAATAGCCAGTGATCAAATAACATTAACACTAATAGAGCAATGAAGACTGCTCCAGCTAAAATTGTTCGACGATTTTTTTTTAATAAAAATAGAAATAACAAGAAAAAAATTAAAGCAAAAATTCCACTTTCCGCCCATAATAATAGAAAAACATTATGAACTGGCTGATAGGCCCAAATATTCTGAGAATTAGTATCTCGTTTAGCTAAGGCTAAGGTATAATTACCAATACCTACACCAAAGGCCCAATTATTTTTAATTAAATTTTTAGCTTGTATTAAATAAGTTTCTCGTTGCTGAATGGACTTCTGTTCTAAGCGAGTGTGATCACTAACCCGCACTGCTACTAAACTCCTATAAGGATAAGCTACGATGAATATCATGGCTAAAGAAAAGAATATCAATACTATGAAGCGCCCTATAACCCAATGATCTCGTTTGGCGATGAAAGCAATTAAAAGAAATATTAAGCCCAGCGCTAAAGCCAGCCAAGCTGCTCTGGAAAAAGTAAAAAATAAAGCAAATAAAGCGACAAAATAAAAAATAAATAAAAATAGTGATTCTATAACTTCAGTTTTTCCGCGAATTACTTTCTTTTTGGCCAACAGATAGGCCACTATGATTAAAGAAATAGCTAAAACGCCACCAAAAATATTAGGATGATCTAAACCACCATAAGCTCGTAACCAACGACCAGATATGGTCTCTACCACCGCTGTACCTGCCACACTAGGATCATGTGGAGCCAATCCTAAATATTTGAAACCAGGAGCATACTGTTCCAAAAATTGATAGATTCCTAAAATAGCCTGCAAAAAAATGCTGGCCAAAAAACTATAAATAATCTTAGATTTATCTAACCAGGTTTTTTGAAACCCTTGAGCTGATTGACCTTCACGTAATAGATAAAATAAAGCGATACCTAAAACAAATATCACATAGTAATAAAAGGCCAACACTTGATCAAAAGCAAAAAAGAATGATACCAGAATCATCAACTCTAATCCAATTAGACTAATCCATAACCAAGAAATTTTTTCAGTTTTATCTTTCTGACGCAATTTATATACAAAAAAGATAATGAGAATTAACAATAATAGTATATAACTCAGATATAAGCTAATCTCCGTAAAATTGGTAGCGGCAGGACGCAATATTATCTTAGTTTGCCAGGGGAATAGAAAAACAAAAAGATAAAAGGAATATTCAATTGTCCGCTGTAAAAATTTTTTTAATTTGATTTTCATATTTTTCGGCATATTCTTGACGACGATCGCGCCGATAGAATTTTAACACCTGGTCGTTAACTACAACGCCGACAGAATTATTCATAGCCTGTTTTAAAGGAAAGGGCATAATTTTTAACTGTATGCGTTTGGCTTGTCGTTCAAAAAAATTTATATTAGATTCAGTAATTGATGAATTCCTGGACTCTGAACTTACAGGTCTCTTATTAGCTTGCAAAAATTGTTCATAGACTCTATTTTTATTATACAATAAAATCAACTTATGATACCAGTAATAGAAATAGGGATCACCCCCGCTCAAATGTAAATCCTGTAAATTTAGATGCTCTTGTGAAAGATAAAAACTTAAACAAATTTTATCTCTTTTAGTCCTGATATTTGGCCGCCTATTCAAAATTTTAGCTAAACCAGTACAATATAGGCGACTAAGCCAAATTCTTCCCGATGTAGTAATAATGAAAAAATCAATATCACTTCCGTCACGCAGATTATAGGTACCAATAACATTAGCTAGAGCAACTAATTGAACAAAGGGACAAAGCTTAAACAAATAACTAAAAGCTCTAGCAATTTTAATTTTACGATAAAAATAATTATAACGTTGCTGTCTAACAGCAATTATCTTCTCCCGACCAGCTAAAAAATAAAAGCCATTTTTTTGTTGAATTATTGTTGGCCTCTCATTCTGAGAACTAGCATCATTTATTTCAGAACCTCTAATCTCTTTCCTTAGAACATCATAAATATTCTCCAGTTCTAATTGTTTAGAAAGATTTTCCCAAATCTCATAAACAGTAAGTGGCGAGTCAAATAAATCAAAGAAAGCAATTATATTGATAATCGCCTCTCGAGGTTTATCAATAGTTTTTAACTCACATTTCAACATTTTATTTATTAATCAGTCTTAGGACGTTCAATCTTCAAAACTTCTATTTTACCCTCCTTATCAGTAATTTTAGTGACATCTTTATCAATTTTTTTAAATTCAGAATAAGCATTATTATAGTGATTAACCGTGGTAGCCATAGAAATTCCTAATTTTTTCATAAATTCATCATAACTGCCCATATGTCGTTGTAATTTCTCAATATTGGCTCTAATTTCTTTAGCTTTTTCTTCTATTTGTAGTGCTTTCAATCCTTGCAAAACCGTTTGCAAATAAGCTAAAAAGGAAGTAGGAGAAACTATAATAACCTTTTTATCTCGAAAAGCGTATTCAATCAAATCACGAGTATTTATTTTAACTGTACCCACCGAATTAACTAATAAATCATAATAAATTGCTTCAGAAGGAATAAACATAAAAGCGAATTCTAAAGTATTTTCTTCAGGTTTAACATATTTAGCAGTCTCGTCAATTCGATTCTTTAAATCTTGTTTAAATTGTGCTTCTAATTTTTTACGAATTTGAACATCAGTAACCTTAATCAATTTCTCATAATTCTCTAAAGAAAATTTAGCATCAATTGGAATAATTTTGTCTTTTACAAAAACTACTGCATCTACAATAGTGCCATCCTTAAAGCTGTATTGCATCTGATAAGATTTTGGTGGTAAAACATTTTTTAAAGTTTCTTCCAAAAAATATTCTCCTAAAACTCCCCGCTGTTTAGGATTTTTTAGAATATCTTGTAAACTTTGTAATTGAGCCGAGAAATTAACTACCTGTTTATTAGTTTCATCCAATTTAGTTAGCTTCTCCGTAACCGCCGCAATTAATTTTTCTGATCGCGAAGTGATATTCTGTACAATTTTAGCATTCTGACCGAATTGTTCTTGATTAGTGCGATGAGTCTCAGTTAATTTACGATCTAACTCTTGACGTAATTCACTATTCTGATGAGCTAATTGATTCAATTTTTCCGACTGTTGGATTAAACGCTCAGTGACTTTATCCAGCTTTTTATCATCTGGAGAGGATTTCCTGCGCAGTAATAAATAAATCACAATTATTAGACCAACAATCAAAATAAGCAACAAAAATATTATAACTAAACTTTGCATATATTCTAAAATTTTTAAAAATATTTTAAAACTATACCCAGGTAACACCAGCAACTCCATCACTAGCAACTTTAAAGCGCATAATTTTTACTCCTTGAGTATCTCGCCCCAAAACGCTAACCGATTTAAATGGAGTTCTAATAACCTGACCATTTTCAGAAATAATAATAATATCCCGATCTTTCATAGTGTCAAAATTTACTAAAAAAGCTTTAGTAATATCACCAGTCTTTTCAGTTACTTTAGCAGTTTTAATACCACTACCTCCTCGTCCCTGAATTTTATAAGCCCCTAAAGCGGTCCGTTTACCAAAACCATGGGCCATAATAGTTAAAATCTGGTAATTCCTTTTTCTCTCTTTATCAATCTTAGCCACGCCCATACCAATAACTAAATCATCTTGATGTAATCTAATGCCTCGTACGCCAGCTGCTCCTCGTCCCATACTCCGTACATCGGTTTCTTTGAATCTAATGGCTTGACCTTTGGCGGTTATTAATTGAATATGATCTGTACCTGAAGTTGGTTTCACCCAAATTAATTTATCATCACTCTTAATTTTAATAGCGATGAGTCCACTGCGACGAACCTTAGAAAAAGCTTCTAGTCCTACTTTTTTAACTAAACCTTTCTCAGTAGCAAAAAATAAATACTTGCTAAAAATTGCTTTGTCTAAGGGCAAAATAGAAGAAATCTGCTCACCACCGATAAGCTGTAAGAAATTAACCACTGGAGTTCCTTTAGCAATACGCGAAGCCACTGGAATCTCATAAATCTTTAATTGAAATACTCGTCCTTTGGTGGTAAAAAATAAAACATCATTATGAGTTTGAGAGCTAAACATAAACTCTACCATATCCTCTTCTTTGGTGGTTAAACCCATTACTCCCTTACCACCACGAGCTTGAACTTTGAAAGTATCTGGTTCCAGTCTTTTAATATAACCATCACGAGTCATCATGACTACGGTTTCTTCGTTAGGGACTAGATCTTCCATACTAAATCTCTTAATACCATGAGCTATAACTTCAGTTCGGCGCTCATCACCATATTTATTGGTTAAAACTTTTAATTCTTCTCTTACAATATTACGTATCTTAGCCACTGATTTTAAAATGGCTTCTAAAGCTTTAATTAATTTCTGTTTTTCCTTTAATTCTTGCTCTATTTTTAATTGTTCCAAACCAGCTAAACTTTGTAAACGCATTTCTAAAATAGCCACTGCTTGTTTTTCAGACAATTTAAATTTTTTGATTAAATGAATTCTAGCTATATCTTTATCTTTAGAAGCCTTAATAGTTTTAATAACTTCATCAATATGTTTTAGAGCGATCATTAAGCCTTCCAAGATATGAGCTCGATCTAAAGCCTTATTCAAATCAAATTGGGTACGACGGCTAACAACTTGCTCACGATGTTTAATATACTCTTCTAAAATCATCTTAAGAGTTAATACTTTAGGCTGAATACCATCCACTAAGGCTAACATATTAAAATGAAAAGTAGTTTGTAGAGAAGTATGTTTATACAAACTATTTAAAATCTTCTTAGGATAAGAATCTTTTTTGAGCTCAATAACTACTCGTACTCCATCTTTATCAGATTCGTCACGTAAGGCCTTAATCCCTTCAAGTTTTTTATCCTTAACTAAATTAGCAATTTTTTCTACTAAATCTGCTTTATTTACTTGATAAGGAATCTCGGAAATAATAATTTTAAAATTACCAGATTTTTCTTCTTCCACTAAGGCCCGTCCACGAAGCACTACTCCACCTCTGCCAGTGGCGTAAGCGTTCAATATTTCAGTCTTATCATAAATAATTCCCCTAGTAGGAAAATCTGGTCCTTTGACAAACTGCATTAAATCTTCAACGCTAGCATCAGGATTGGTAATTAAATAATCAATAGCTCCTGCCAATTCCCTTAGATTATGGGGTGGAATATTAGTGGACATACCCACGGCAATTCCCATGGTACCATTAAGTAATAGATTGGGTAATTTAGCGGGTAATAAACGTGGCTCTTTATGACTACCATCATAATTAGGAATAAAGTCTACCGTATCTTTATCAATATCAAACAACATCTCTTCACAAACTGCAGATAATTTTGCTTCAGTATAACGCATCGCAGCCGCCCTATCACCATCCATAGAACCAAAATTTCCTTGACCATGGACTAGAGGATAGCGCATAGAAAAGTCTTGAGCTAGACGCACCATAGAATCATAAACTGCGGTATCACCATGAGGATGGTATTTACCTAGAACTTCTCCTACTACAGTAGCCGACTTACGAAATTTAGCACTGGATTTTAAACCAATACTCCACATAGCATATAAGATACGCCGATGCACTGGCTTTAAACCATCTCGTACATCAGGTAAAGCTCGGGCTACAATGACGCTCATAGCATATTCCAAATACGATTTACTCATTTCATCAACAATGGGTTGTTCTTTTACTAAACCATAAGGCGTTTTCTTATAGGAATTAATTGATTCCAATGAGGAAACATCAGATGATTTTGAGGACGAATTTTTATGATTATTTTTAGTTAATTTGGACATATAAAATTAATAAACTAAGGTGGTTATATTTTCACAACCGGCTGGAATCTGACAAGAATGAGCTGGCTCATCTATAGTTGGCATACAATTTATATATTGAGGACAATTTCTAGAATTGCTTATCAATGGAGAGCTGGTGGTACTTATAAAACGGGGGGTATTGCTAGATACTGGAATAGGGGTGGGAATAGATACGGAAGTGCTAACGACTGGCACAGTAGCAGTAGTTTTAATAACCGACGAAGAAGAACTATAAGTTCTAGTATTATTTAGTAAATTTACTAAAAATTTGGTACTACTGGCTTTTTGGAGATTCTTTGCTTGTTGATTCTTATTTAATTGTTGCTGTATGCTAGTTATGGTTTTATCCCAATTAACTTTCAAGTTTGACCAAGAAGCTTGGTTATGAGATGACGGAGTTTGATTATTATCCCTCCAAACATTTTTTAAATTAAAAACCCAAATAGATAATATAAGAATAGTAAAAAATACTACACCTATTTTCATAAATAATATTCTTTTGTTCCGTTCTTTTTCCGACATAATTTTATTCTGTTATGCCGTCTAAATTGACATCATAAAGAATTTGTTCAGATACCAAACGATATTTAATAATTTCTTTAGTACTGAACCAAATCGGTATTTCACGTTTAGCATCACTTGTAGGATCAGAACAATGTATTAGATTACGAACTGCTCGATCATCAACACTAGCGATAGCGTAGGAGTCTAAAGTATAATCACCACGAATTGTTCCAGCGTCAGAACTTAAGGGCTCAGTTGAGCCTACTAATTTTTTTACAATTCCCACTGCTTGATTTCCCTCCCAAACCATTGGTACTATCGGACCACAAGTCATAAATTTAATTAAAGCTCGGATGATATCCTTACCATATTGAATCGCTTCCTTGTCTATTGATAGACCAGCACTTTTCCGATTTTCTATAATTCCTTGGCCTTTTTTAAGAAACCACTCATCGTCCTTACTATAGTGTTCCCAAAGCTGTTTTTCGCTAGCTAAAACTATTTTTAAAGCAACTAGCTTTAATCCAACAGTTTCTAATCTCTTAATAATCTCTCCAATTAAACCTCTTTGCACTGCATCAGGCTTCAGGATAACCAAAGTCTGTTCCTTCTTAGGATTAACCATAAATTTTAATGATTTAATATTACTAACTCTCGATCTTCTTGAGGAAGATCTCTTTTAGAAATTTTTAGTTTTTCTTCATAAACTGGGGTTAAACCCAATTCTTTAATAAACTTATCAACTCCGTCAATATCCATTTTTAAATCTTTAGTTTTATAATGCATAGGGATAACAATACGCGGTTCAATTTGAGCAATAAGCTCTACGGCTCGCTTAGCACCAATAGTATATTTGCCCCCAATTGGGATTAACAAAATATCTGTTCCCGCTAATTTTTCTAATTGGCTATCATCTAAAGTCTGCCCTAAGTCACCTAAATGAACTACCGAAATATCATCAAACTCAATCCTAAAAATAATATTATTCCCTCGTTCAGCACCTTTCTTATCGTCGTGATAAGAATCTACTCCCTCAATTAGAATCCCTTTAACATCATATTCACCAGCACAATCAATAATAAAAGGATTTCCTCGCAGGGCCTTCACATTATTATGATCAAAATGTTGATGTGAAACGGTTATGATATCAGCTTCAAAATTAGGTACTTTTAAACCAATGGTTTTATCAAAAGGATCAGTAACTAAAGTTATCCCTTCTGAACCAATTTTATCTTGAATTTTAAAGCAGGAATGCCCCTGCCAAGTAATAATCATATAACTTAATACAGCTTAGAACAATAAAAATAGGCCAATAAACCTTATTTTAACTATAGCAAACTTATCAGTGACGGTCAACTTGATAGTTACTTAAAAATCTATAAAAATCCCTATTTTTTATAACTATTTTCCCCCAATATGACAATCTTCACACTACCTGATTGATCAGTCCGTCTAAAAGGAATACCTAACTCATTGAGCCTATCAAGAACCACTTGATTAGGATGCCCAAAGCGATTATCTAGGCCTAAGGATATGATAGCTAGGTCTGGATTAACTTTTTGTAAGAACAATTTGCTACTAGCGGTTTTAGACCCATGATGAGAGATCTTTAAGACGTCAGCTTTTATATCCCAAGCATAATTTACTAATTTTTTTTCTACCAACGCATTATTATCACCAGAAAATAAAAAAATTTTTCCTTGGCAAGACAGTCTGACTATTAAAGAATTATTCTGATCATTTTTTACCCACAAAATTTGAGGATTTAAAAAATATAAAAAACAATTAGGTGATAAATACAATTGAGCGGTTCTCGGTATAGGTACGGTAGTAACTTTTTGTTCTTTAATAGTCCTCCATAAAGTTCTAAGAAGAGAAGAATCAAAATGACTAGGAGCATAAATTATTTCTTTAACTTTATACCTATTTAAAACCTCTATTAGCCCAGTAATATGATCACGATGATAATGACTAAAAATAATTAAATCAATTTGACGTTGATAAAAAGGCAAACTATCTCCTAACCGGCGTAAGACGGTATTGTCTGGACCACCGTCTATTAAAATAGTCTGTTTATTTGGTAAAATTATTAAAGCCGAGTCTCCTTGTCCGATATCAAAAAAATTAACGGTTAATTTGTGAACAGAATAATATAAACAAGTAACAAAAACAATTAATAGAATTAATAGCAATCCGCTTAAATAAAAAAATTTTGATTTAGCTGATTTTCCTCCTAATAATTTATACATTTTATATTATGAATAATAAATTAAACAGTTAATATACACGATCGCATGACTTATTATATTAAATGAGCAATGAATAAAAAATAAATTCTTATTTTAATAGCTATTTAACTCTGAAAATAAATTTAAATTAAATATAAAAACCACTCAGCTGTAACTGAGTGGTTTTTATATAATTTTTAAACTAAAAAAATTTTATTTTCTTTTCTTTCTGGCAACCACTTTTTTCTTAGCAACCTTTTTAGCGGGTTTTCTTTTGGCAACCTTTTTCACCACTTTTTTAGCGGGTTTTCTTTTGGCAACTTTCTTTTTCATATTTTCACCCCCTCTCTTTAAAAATTTAATTCTTATTATTTTTTATTCAAAAACATTTCTGTTAATATTATATAACTAATAAAAATAAGTAGCAATAGTCCAATAAAAATTTTTATAAAAAAATTTCTCATTCGATTCCGAGAATAAGAAATTTTTTATTTTTTTGCTAATTAGAAGCTAGTGAAAATAATCTAAACTTTTTATTGAAATTTATCTTTAAAAAATTTTGATAATCCAACTAGCTCAACTATCTCTTGTTTCATAGTATCACGATTACGTATAGTAACGCAATTATTTTGGAGAGAATCAAAATCAATGGTTACGCAATAAGGAGTACCAATTTCATCTTGACGACGATAACGTTTACCGATATTACCATTATCATCAAACTCACAGCGCCAATTTAATTTTAAGCTATCATATACTTTACGGGCAAATTTAACTAACTGAGGCTTATTTTTAAGTAAAGGAAAAATAGCAATCTTAATTGGAGCTAATTCTGGAGCTAATTTCAAAACTATTCTGGAGCCTTTTTCTAATTGCTCTTCTTGATAGGCTTCATTTAAAACTGCCAAAAAAGTACGCCCTAAGCCGGCGGAAGTTTCTATAACGTGAGGTATAAATTTCTTATTTGTTATAGGGTCTGAATAACTTAAATCTATTCCTGAAAATTTACTGTGTTGACTCAAATCGTAATCACCTCTAGCATGAATACCCTCTAATTCTTTAAAACCAAAGGGGTATTTATATTCAATATCATAAGCTTCTTTAGCATAAAAAACTAAATTCTCATGTTTATGCCATCGCAGATGTTCTGCCTTAATACCTAAATCTAAATAGAACTGCCAACGTAGTTTTTTCCAAATTTCATAATACTTATGATCATCTCCAGGTTTTATAAAATATTGCATCTCCATTTGTTCAAATTCTCTAGTCCGAAAAATAAATTGTCTAGCAGTAATCTCATTTCTAAAGGCTTTACCAATTTGAGCAATACCAAAAGGAATTTTAACCCGAACAGAATTTATAACATTTTTAAAATTAACATAAATACCTTGGCAAGTTTCTCCTCGTAGATAAGTAGGGGTCTTAGTCCAATCTCCAGTAAAATTTCCTAAATTAGACTGAACTAATAAATTAAATTTTTTCCCAGGGGTAAAATCTTTAGCTCCGCAGACTGGACATTTTATTTTATCTTTGTGGGCATCAAAAATCTTATTAATTTCTTCTTCGCTCATTTTTTCATCAGCAAAAATATCAACATCTTCTAACAAAGTATCTAATCTTAAACGGGCATGGCATTTTCTACACTCAGTCAAAGGGTCAGAAAAACCAGCGACGTGGCCAGAAGCCTCCCAGACTTTAGGGTTCATAAAAATTGCTGAATCTAAACCTACTATATCATCGCGTAACTGCGTCATAGCTCGCCACCAGAGCTTTTTAATATTATTAGCTAACTCCACTCCATAAGGACCAAAATCATAAACCGCCGTAAAACCACTATAAATTTCTGAAGAGGGAAAAACAAAACCCCGCCGTTTACAAAGTGATACCAACTCATCTAAAGAATTACTAGTTTCTACTTTTTTCATATAAATTTATATTACTTCAATTAAATAGTTAAGGCCAATAATTAACTAAAACTAATAAATTTTAAGACTACATTCTTTCCAAGGTTTTAATTCCGATAATATTAAAACCATTGGCGATTATTTGACTAACGGCACTAATTAAATTCAAGCGGGCTTTCCTTTTTTTATTTTCCGATTTTAAAATGTTTATTTTATGATAATAATCATTAGCTAATTGAGCTAATTCAAATAAATATTTAGTTAATTCGCTAGGATTATACTTTTCCGTAGCTAATCTAATAATTTCTGGATATTTAGCCAGTTTTAATAATAGCTCTTGTTCCTTAATTTCTTGTAATTCGTTCAAATATTGTTTACCACCTGACATCTTAAATTCACCTTTACGAATAATATTTTTAAAACGAGCATAACTGTATTGTATATAACAAGCAGTGTAGCCTTCAAATTTTATCGCTTCAGAGATATCAAAGGTAATAATTTTATCAGCACTAACCTTAAGCATCTCAAATTTCATGGTAGCCAAACTTAAATTATTTACCACTTTTCTAATCTGATTATCTGACCAGTCACTATGACGTTTTTTAGTTTCAATCCATAATTGAGACGATATCTGATCCTTTAATTTCTGATAGGTAATAATATTGCCAGTCCGAGAAGACATCATACCTCCTGGTAAGGTTACAAAATCATAAGTCAGGTGATGCATTGGCTGTTTATAACCCATTAACTCTAAAATTTTAAATAATTGCTTAAAATAAAGACTTTGTCGTACATCTACAACATAAATTGATTGATCTAAATCATATTTTTTAAATTTTTCTGAAGCTAAAGCTAAATCTGCTACCACATATAAGGCAGTACCATCAGTTCTAATGATTGGTAAAACTCCTAAATCATACTCTTCTAAATTAGCAATAATTGCTCCTTGACTTTTTACGAATATTCCCCTAGAAATTAAATCTTTCACTAGATCTAAACCAGTCATAATAACTTCGCTCTCATAAAATATATGAACGAATTTTACTGCTAATTCTTTATATATAGAATCAAAATAGTCAATACTCCATTGTCTGGAAATCTGCCAAAATTTATAACTTTTACCTTGCCTACTCTCAATCTCTTTCATTATGGCAGTCACTTCCTCTCTCCCTTTGGCATTATTAGCTAATAACTTATTAGCTTCAGCATAACAACGTCCCAATAAATAGCCCCGGGATTCTGAGCTTTTACTATAATCTGGATTCCTATACCAATTCCAAATAGTCTTGGCTACTGGAAGTCCAAAATCATTAATATAGGAAACTGGGATAGAATGATAGCCACTGGCTTCTAATAGATGATTGACAGCATCGCCATAGGCAATATTACGCAAATGTCCAATATGATATTCTTTATGAGTATTACCATTGGAATATTCAATCATAATCTTTTGCTTCTTCCCAGTTCTATTTTGACCATAACTATTTTTTTCTTTTCTTATAGCGGAAATAATTTCTTCTGCTAAATATTCGGGTCTAATAAAAAAATTCAAATAAGGCCCTACAGCCTTAATATCAAAAAAATATTTTTTTAATTGTTGATTATCTTTCAAATTAAGTACTAAATCTTGAGCTAAATTAGCTGGATTTATTTTACGTGCTTTAGCTAAGACAAAACAAGCCAAACTTAAATGTCCCAATCCTAAATCAGAAGGATAAGAAAAAGTTGTTTGAGAAAGCTCCAAAGCAGAATTAATTTTTAATTTTAAATCTTCCAGTAACATAAATAAAATCTAATAATCTACTAATGAATCACTTTTATAAAGCGTAATTTACCTCGAGAAATAATTAATTCTGATTTAATAACAAGTTCTTGTTTAACATCATGCACAACACGTAATTTACCTTGATCTTGAAGCTTAATTGCTCCTTGTTCAATTAAACGCCGAGCTTCGGTTTTAGAACTAGCTAATTTAGTTTCTAGTAATAAATCAACTAACTTATATTTACTTTTAGTGGCTCGCCAAGTTTTTATCTTATGGGGCAAACCTTTTTTTTGAATGGTCCTAATAAAATATTCCTGGGCTTGATCAGCTAATTTTTTACCATGATAAATTTTAGTTATTTCCCAAGCTAAAGACATTTTAATATCTCGTGGATTAGCTTGTCCAGATTTCAATTCTTGCTTAATGCCATTAATTTTAGACATTGATACATAGGTACAATCAATAAACAATTGTAAAATATTCTCATCAGCTTGAGCCATTATTTTGCCATACATATTATTAGGAGTTTCATCTAAAAACACTCCCGTGCCTAAACTTTTAGACATCATTTTTTCACCAGTTACAGGATTTTCTAAAAGGGTGGTGATAAAAACAAATTTTTGTTTATTTTTTATTTTTCTTAATAGAGTTCTGCCCGCTAAAGCATTGAATCTTTGATCATTGCCACAGAGCTCCATGTCCACATCTAAAGCGACACTATCATAACCTTGCATTAAAGGATAAAAAAATTCGTGCAAATGAATGGGTTTATTTTCTTTTATCCTTTTGGCAAACATATCTCTCTCCAACATTTGCTGAACGGTAAAATGAGCCGCCAATTTAATTACTTCTTCAAAAGTGAGCTTAGCGAGCCAATCATTATTATATCTAATCTTCACTGGATTATTAGGATCATTTAAATTAACAATTGGTTTAATTTGTTTCAACCAAGTTTTAATATTATTTTTTACCTCTTGTTTGGAGAGCTGAACTCTAGCCGCACTTTTATCACTAGGATCGCCGATACGAGCGGTAAAATCACCAATTAATAATATAGCTTCGTGACCTAAACGTCGCAATCTTTCTAAAACCATATAATTAGTGGCATGCCCTAAATGTAAAGAGGTCCCAGTAGGATCAGTGCCAATATAAAATTTGATTCGCTTGCCAGATAACAAGAGTTTACGAAAATCTTCTCGGCTAGGTAATATGGTCTGGACGCTCCTAGTAATGATCTCATCAATCAATTTTTTGTCAGTAATAATATGGGACATATATAAAGATTAGTATTTGGTATTAATTAAAAATTTATGTTATAATATTATCAGAGTTTATTAAATTTTTCAATTTATTGAATAACAAAAATCAAATAAATTAATTTAAAAATTGCTTTTTAATCGTACTAAACATATGTTTTCTTACCGATCTTTACTAAAACAAGCTTGGGGTATTACTTGGAAAAATAAATATCTCTGGTTTTTAGGAATATTCGCTTCTCTAGTAGGCGGAGGCAGTGCTTGGGGATATCAAATCCTAAGTCAAAATCTAAATCAAGGTCTAATAAATGGTTCTTATTATCAATTAAGTAATATTCTGGCTATTGGGGACTTAATGAGGAATTTCAGCTTGGGAATAATTGCTCTGTTTCATAGTAATATATTAGTAGTTATGAGTATTGCCTCGGTTTTATTAAGCGCCACTATTATTTTGGTAGTTTTTATTTGGTTGGCTATAACTTCTCAAGCTGGCTTAATTAATGATGTAAAAAAGATTTTAAAATTCAAAAAGAATGATTCGCCACTAACTATACGTCGCAGTTTAACCGTAGGAAATCACCATTTCTGGTCGGTATTAGGTTTGAACCTCATAATTAAAATTTTAATTGCGGCTATCTTTTTTATTGTCAGTCTCCCGCTTCTATTTTTGGTCATTCAAAATATTAACGTTTTAGCTATAATTTATATTATTTTATTTGTAATTTTCGTTCCTATTTCAGTGGGATTATCTCTAATGATTAACTATGCCATCGCTTATAAGGTTCTAGATAATCGCTCTTTTGTCGCTTCCCTGGAAAAAGGAACTAAACTATTTATAAAAAATTGGCTAGTGAGTTTAGAAATAGGAATTATTTTATTTATTATAAGCTTTATAGCTAGTATCCTGGCCATATTATTATTGATTGTTTTTTTACTTCCTTTATTTTTATTAGGATTAATACTGAATTTAAGTTGGCTGGCGTTAATAGCCATCCTCTTAGCTATAGTGATAATTATAATATTTGGAGCTATACTGACTACTTTTAGAATCGCTACTTGGACTAGTCTATTTTTACGTCTGGAAAATAAAGGAGTCATTGCTAAGTTGGAAAGACTCTTTAATCGCCGAAACTCTATTTAAAATCAAAACTATTAAATACAATTATGAGTGATTTTCCTTCAATAAAAAACTTGATAAATCCGACCGATGACGAGGAAAGTGTCAGCGGTCGTTTTGCTAAAAAGCAAGACGAAATAAAAAATAAAGAAATTGAAAAACAAACCAAACAAGCGGCTACGATAGCAGGTTTAAATTACGTTAATTTATCTGGTTTTCCCATCAGTCCTGAAGCATTATCGCTAGTACAAGAAGGACGAGCCAAAGAAATTAATCTAATCTGTTTTTATTATGATGGCCAAAATATTCGTTTTGCTTGTTTAGCTCCTAACGCTAAAATACGAGAAGAAGTGGAACGTTTAAGTAAACAATACTTTGCCAACGCTAAACTCTATTTAGTTTCTAAGGCCAGTATGGCCAGGGCTATGGAAGCTTATGCCTCTCTGCCTAAGATAAAAAAATATGAAAGCGGTGTAGAAATAAATGAAGAAGATTTAAAAAAATTCCAAGAAGATGTTAGTAATTACAAAAATCTTAATAAAAAAATCAATGAGGTTAATATTACCGATGTCGTAACTTTGATGTTGGCTACTGCTTTAAAAGTAGGGGGTAGCGATATTCATATTGAAGCTGAAGAAAAAGGAGTAGCAATAAGAATACGTATTGATGGAGTATTACAGAAGGCCGCGCTTATAGATAGAGAAAAATGGCACAAAATAATTTCTCGTTTAAAAATTTTGGCTCGAGTTAAGATTAATATAGATGATCAACCTCAAGATGGACGATATACAATTTATCTAAGCGATAAAAAAATTGATGTTCGTTGCTCTTTCTTACCGACTGCCTACGGAGAGAGCGTAGTCATGCGTTTATTAGACTCTGCTACCGCTAACTTAGAATTTGAAAAGCTAGGAATTCGTCCAGAAATCATGCCCATATTAAATAAAGAAATCTCTAAACCTAATGGACTAATTTTGACCGTGGGTCCCACTGGATCAGGCAAAACTACTACTCTATATGCAATTTTAAATAAATTAAACCAACCAGGTACTAAAATAATAACTTTAGAGGATCCTATTGAATATGAATTAAATGGTATTAATCAAAGCCAAGTAAATGAAAAAAGTGGCTATACTTTTTCTGATGGCTTACGTTCTATTCTAAGGCAAGATCCTAATATAGTAATGATCGGAGAAATTCGTGATTTGGAAACTGCGGAAATATCAGTTCAAGCTTCTTTGACTGGACATCTGGTATTATCCACTCTACACACTAACGATGCTGCCGGTACTATTCCTCGTTTGGTTGATATGGGTGTCAAACCTTATTTTTTAGTGCCTTCTATTAACGTGGTAATTGGACAACGTTTAGTGCGTAAATTATGTCCTCATTGTAAAAAAATACATTCCTTGGAAGCCAAAGAAACCGATCAAATTAATAAAATTTTAGCGGTTATCTCTCCTAAAGCGAAGGTAGAAATACCGGCTTCTTTACCTACCTTATATCAAGCCGGTGCTGGTTGCCAATATTGTAATTTCACTGGTTATAAAGGAAGAATTGGTATTTATGAAATCTTCACCATGAATGATAAGATTAAACAATTAACCATTGATAAAGCTCCAGCGTTTAAAATATTACAACAAGCAATTGAAGATGGCATGATTACTATGCTACAAGACGGAGTTTTAAAAACTCTAGAAGGGATAACTTCTTTACCAGAAGTTTACCGAGTTATAGGCAATTTTGATTATATTAACAATCTATATGATATAGTCATTTCCCAGACTATCGGACGAGGTTTGAAAATCAGTTCGGATCAGGCAACTTTGAGCCAAGCCTTAAGTGCTGATATTACTAAGATAGCTGCAACAGTAAAAGAGACTCCCACTGATGAATTATTAGCTTTAGTCCTTTCCTTGGGGGTAATTAGTGAGGCCGGAGATATTCATATTGAGCCTACAGAAAAAAATGTAAAAATACGTTTTCGTATTGATGGTATTCTTCATAATATATTAACTTTACCAAAAACCAGTTACCCCCCACTATTGTCTAAAATAAAAATACTAGCTGGAGAAGCAACGAATATTAAACAAGCTACGTTTGACGGACGTTTCGTTATTTATATGCCTGATTATAAAGTTGATTGTCGAGTATCTATTATTTCTGGAGGCTATGGAGAAACTATTGTTATTCGTTTATTATCCTCTTCGGCGGCCAATTTGGATATGAAAAAATTAGGAATAAGCTCTATTGCCTTGAATTCCCTACACCTAGCTATGAAAAAAACTAGCGGTATAATTATTACCACTGGCCCAACTGGGTCAGGTAAAACCACCACTCTATACAGTATTTTAAATCAACTAAACAAACCTGACGTGAAAATTATAACTATTGAAGATCCTATTGAATATGAACTACCTGGAATAATGCAAACTCAAATTGATGAAGAACAAGGTTATACTTTTTCTTCGGCTATGCGTTCATTACTTCGTCAAAATCCTAACATTATGATGATTGGAGAAATTAGGGATAATGAAACTGCTAAGATTGCGATTGAAGCCTCTTTAACCGGACATTTAGTCCTCTCTAGTATCCATGCTAATAACGCCGCAGGAGCAATTTCTCGTTTTGTTAGTTTAGGTGTAAATCGTCAAACTCTAGCTAACGCTATTGAGTTCACCATCGGCCAACGCTTGGTCCGCCATATTTGCCCTTATTGTAAGCAAGAAGAAAAAATCAGTTCGGAGAATTTACAACGAGTCAAGAATATTTTAAGTACCATCCATAATCCTAAGGTGAAAATCCCTGATAAACTAATATTTTATAAAGGAGCTGGCTGTGTTAAATGCGGACAAATAGGCTATAAGGGACGTCTAGGACTATATGAAACTATCGCCATGGTTCCAAAAATTCGTAAACTAATTCAAACTGAAAATATTACCGATTTTGATATTGAAACCGCAGCAATAGAATCGGGTATGATTACTATGTTGCAAGACGGTATTCTAAAGACCTTACAAGGAATAACTACCATCGCTGAAGTCTTTAGAGTAATTGAATAATAAATATCTAATAAAATATAAATATTCTTTATGATCAACGCCAATCTTTTAAAAGAATTAAAACGTGACTATAAAAATAATGAGTCAGAACGCCACAATATAATTGAAATTACTAATAAACTACTTTTTGAAGCTAAAAAAGCTATTTTTGCTTTACAGCGCCAAGATTATAAAACTGCTGAACTTAAATTCAAAGATATAGAAAAGAAATTCAAAAACCTAGAAAGACATTTTGGAATAGACCGCTTGCAAAAGGAAGGTACTTATCGGGCGGCAACTGAAGAGTATTTGGAAGGAAAAACTTTTTATGCCATCATTAAACATAAAAAAATTAACAAAATAAAGGAATTAACTTTAAATTATGAAGCTTACTTAGGGGGCATTTGCGATTTGATAGGAGAATTAGTTCGCTTTGCTACTAATCAAGCGGCTAATGGTAAATTTAATGAAGTGGCTAAAATAAAAAGAATTGCTGATAATATCATGGCTCAACTTGTTGACTTTGACTTAACTAGCTACTTGCGAACAAAATATGATCAAGCTCGTGGGCATCTGCGTAAATTAGAACAGATGACTTACGAAATAAAATTACGAAGTAAAAAATAGAGACAATCCTTAACTATATGTTTATTGCTATTATCTCTGACATCCATGATAACCTTGCTAACCTTCACAAATGTCTTACTTGGTGCCAAAAAAATAGAATTGAAAAAATAATCTTTTGCGGTGATGCCACCACTAAAGAAACTATTTCCTATTTAGCATCAAACTTTCCAAACGAAATTTTTATAGTTCATGGCAATGCCGAAATCTATACTATTACTGAACTTAAAAAATATCAGAATATAAATTACTGCCAAGAAATCGGCAAAAAAAACTTAGATCATACAGAAATAGCTTTCTGCCATAAACCTAAAGAAATTAATAATTTATTAAAAATTAGCAAAAACAATTTGAATTTTATCTTTTACGGACATACTCATAAGCCAGACTTTAAACAAAATAAATCCACTATAATTGCTAATCCAGGAAATCTAGCGGGTACTCTCTACCCAGCTACTTTTGCTGTTTTAAATACTAAAAATGAAGTTTTACAACTAAAGATTCTGGCTAATCTTTAATCGGTAAAATTATTACAAAACCTTTTTTAAATACTGACCAGTATAGCTTTCAGCGGTGTTAGCTACTTCTAGCGGAGTTCCAGTAGCGACTAAATAGCCACCAGTCTCCCCGCCCTCTGGTCCTAAATCAATAATCCAATCTACGGATTTGATTACATCTAAATTATGTTCAATAATTAGAACAGTATTGCCTTGCTCAACTAAAATATTCAGGACTTTAAGCAAACGTCTAATATCATCAAAATGTAAACCAGTGGTAGGCTCATCTAAAATATATAAAGTCTTACCCGTGGCCCGACGAGCTAATTCACTAGCTAATTTAATGCGCTGCGCTTCCCCACCAGAAAAGGTGGTAGCACTTTGACCGAGTTTAATATAACCCAAACCAACTTCATCTAAAGTTTTCAATTTTCGACTAATAGCTGAATGATCTCTAAAAAAATTTCGGGCTTCAGACACAGTTAAATCCAAAATTTCCATAATATTTTTACCTTGATATAAAATCTCTAAAATTTTAGATTTAAATTTTTTCCCTCCACATACTTCACAGGGTAGGTATATGTCTGATAAAAATTGCATTTCAACTTTAACCGCTCCGGCACCAGCACAATTCTCACATCGTCCACCAGGAACATTAAAAGAAAAATATCCAGCATCAAAACCTTTAACCTGGGCTCCAGGTAAACCGGCAAATATCTCCCGAATATAAGTAAACAAACCAGTATAAGTAGCTGGATTAGATCTAGGGGTACGACCAATTGGTGACTGATCAATATCAATTACTTTATTAATAAACTCTAAACCCGTTAGAGATTTATGAGCACCAGGAAGAACTTTCCCTTGATAAAATTTATTATTTAAAGCCCGAACTAAAATATCATTCAATAGAGTTGATTTGCCTGAACCCGATACACCAGTTAAAGCTATTAATTTTCCTAAAGGAATCTCCACATCAATATTTTTTAAATTATGTTCCCGGGCCCCGATAATTTTAATAGACTTACCATTACCCATATGTAATGCTTTAGGTCTTGCTATCTTCTTCTTACCAAATAAATAGGCACCAGTTAAAGATGAAGCACAATTCTTGATACCAGAGGGTGTGCCAGAAAATAAAACTTCACCTCCAAAATCCCCTGCTCCCACACCAATATCAATTAACCAGTCGGCAGCTAACATGGTAGAAGCATCATGTTCTACCACAATAACGGTATTGTCGTTATCTCGTAATTTTTTTAAAATAGCAATTAATTTTTCATTATCTCTTTGATGTAAACCAATGGAGGGTTCATCTAAAACATAAAGAACCCCACTTAAAGTTGACCCTAACTGAGAGGCTAAACGAATACGTTGTGCCTCTCCGCCAGATAGAGTGGTAGCCGCTCGGTCTAAACTCAAATAGTCTAAACCCACTTGGACTAGAAAACCTAAATTTTTAATTATTTCTCGAATAATTGGTCCGGCTATTCTAGTATTAGTGCTCTTGGGGCTTAAATCCTGTAACCAATTATTAAATAGAATGACTAACTCCTTAATACTTTGACGACTAAGTTCAATAATGGACAATTTATTAATTTTGATCATTAAGTTTTCCAACTTTAAACGTGATCCCTGACAAACTGGGCAAACAGACACCCGCATAACTTTCTCAATCTCTTGCCGGACAAAACTAGATTTAGTATTATGATATCTATTTTCCAAACTAACCAATAATCCAGAAAAATCTGCATCACCATATAGAATAAAGTTCTCTTGCTCTAAATTTAAATCACCAACCGCTGAACGTAAACTAAAATTATGACGAATAGCTAGATCCTTCAATTCTGGAAACAGATTTTTACTACTAAAACTAGACGATGGCAAGGCTTTAATTGCTCCTTCTAGAATACTCAAACGCCTATTAAAAACTAAACCAGGATCAATCTCTAATTTAGTACCTAAACCGCCACAGGATTGACAAGCCCCATGAGCAGAATTAAAAGAAAAGTCACGAAGTTCCAAACTAGAACGTTGGTAATCACCAGCAGGACAAACAAATTTAATTTCTAATTTATTAAGTTTGATCTTATGATGATCTAGAGCCTTAACAGATTCTTTTCTAATAATAATTTTTTTTAATTTAAGTTGACAATGTGGGCAATATGGAACTCCAACTCGGGTATATAATAATCTTAAATAATCATAAATATTAGTGATAGTACCAACCGTAGAACGCGGATTATGGCTAGTACTACGTTGATCAATAGAAATTGCCGGCGATAAACCTTCAATTGAATCTACCTCCGGTTTATCAAGTAAACCCATAAATTGACGGGCATAAGAAGATAGAGATTCTACATAACGACCTTGTCCTTCAGCATAAATAGTATCAAAAGCTAAAGAGGATTTACCCGAACCAGATAAACCAGTAATAACAATTAATTGATTACGAGGAATATCTAAATTAATATTTTTAAGATTATGGGTTCTAGCTCCTCTAATCTTAATAAATTTTTGATTCTTAGACATAAAATAAAAATCTCTAAACTTATAAAATTATAATTATAAGTTAGAGAATAGCTTCAGCTGATGCCGCTGGTTTAGTATTATATAGAAAAAATGATAAAAAAACAAACCCTAAGTTATTAAATAACTAAAATAAAGTAATTCTAAAATATTGTATAAAATAATTTTAGAATTAATATTAGAATCCTATCAATAACCTCTACCTTTTTTTTATTAATATCTAGAGCCACAGATCCCGCTCTCCATTGAATAATAATTTTTTCTAAATCATTTACTAAATCTTTTTGACGAAAAAATATACCGACTTCAATATTCCAATTAAAAGACAGAACATCCATATTCTGTGAACCAATAACCCCCTCTACCCCATCAATCAGCATAATTTTAGCATGATTCATCCTGGACATTAAATAAACTTTAATACCCAAAGAAGATAAATGGCGAGCATTTAAATAATTAACTCTATTAAGGGACTTAACGTCGGTATCATCAGGAATTAGAATCTCTACTTTGACTCCTCTATGCGTAGCATTGTCTAGCAAAGCAATAAGCCAACGAGGAGGCAAAAGATAGGGGGTAACAATAATAATGGAAGTTTTAGCATTAATTATTCTTTGCTTATAATAATCATTTAAATAATAGCTTTTACTAGTACGAGCAAAGTTGTCTATAATCCAAGACTTGATTTTTTGCACTAAGGGTTTCTGACTAAACTTTAGAATTGAAGCTCTTTTCCCTCCAGCCATCTCATAACTGTAGGCAAAAGATTTCAACAGTGGACTAACAATTTTACCTTGAAGTCTAATTTGAATATCTCGCCAACTGCGAGTTTTTTCCTCGATATTAACTCCACCTGTAAAAGCAATCTTATTATCAATAATTAAAATTTTTCGGTGGGTATGACGAAACCAATGGCTAAAATAAATGAATTCCACCCCTGCCGTCCGCAAACCTTCCACGGCCTTCTTAGCTAAAGAAGCACTACCGAAGGAATCAGCAATAACTATCACCTCCAGACCAGCTTGTGCTTTTTCTCGTAGTAATCTTAAAAAATTATAAGTTGCTTGGGTATCATCTAAAAAAATATACATCTCCAAATAAATTGAATACTGGGCTTGAATCATAGCTTCAAACATCCCCGCCCAAGCTGTTTGTGAAGTAGTATATAATTTATATTTCATAAAAATTATAATTTTAACTTAGCTTTTATTCGGGGAATCATTTTATCGGTAGCTCGTTCACCAATCAGCATAATCTGTTCAGCGATCTCTTGGGTAAAATATTTACTCATATTACTTCTTCTAGCAAAGTGAGAGGTGTCTGGTTCAATAACAATATCGCAATTAGCGGCTGAATTCTGAGACAAGTTATAAAGAATAATGGCAGCCGCACGTCGCAATACTTTAGATAAGGTAAATTTTCTAACTATAAATTCTTTTTTGTTATATAAATTAACTCCAATAACAAAATCCGCACCCATCTTCCGAACTGAATCCCCAGGGACTGGATCACTCAGCCCTCCGTCAGCTAATAATTTTCCTTGATATAAGAACGGTTTAAAAATTAAAGGGACAGAAATGCTGGCTCTAACCGCTGGAGCCACCTTGCCTTGATTAAGACTACAAAGTTTACCATTAGATATATTAGTAGCGATGATTCTAAGAGGAATCTTTAAACTTTTGAAATAACTATTCTGTAATTTCTTTTCTAAATAAACAGTTAATTTTTGACCACTGATTAATCCCCCCGTCCAATTAAGATCTAGTAAAGCAAAGAGTTGATCTCGACGATTATGAAGTAAGTCTTGCTCTAATTGTACAACATCCTTAAACCGGGCATAATGAGCGGCTACTAAAGCTCCAGAACTACAGCCACTTAGATAGTCTATAGGAATCTTATTTTTTACTAGAGATTTAATGACTCCAATATGCGCAAATCCTCTATACCCCCCAGAACCTAAAGCCAAACCAACGCTAAGATGAGTAGACATAAATATTAAATTATTACTAAATTTATAATATCACTGATTATATATCATAGCACTTTACTATAGAAGTTAGTATTAAATAAAAGGCTAAACCCTTTAAGCTTAAATCTGACAGATGACCAAATTTAAACAGAAATTTATTCTCTATTTTATACCGCCACATATTTTGACAATATAAAATTATTTTGCTATGATTTTTTTTGTACTTAGCTATAAGATATAGCTTTTTTATGATTTATAATAACACTTACTTTCACTATCAAAAACTCTATTACAAAATAGAATTATGTATTTGAATAGTTAATTGGCCTAAAAATTGGAGTGGTAGCTCAGTTGGTTAGAGCGCCTGCCTGTCACGCAGGAGGTCGCGGGTTCGACCCCCGTCCACTCCGCAATTAATTTAGAACAAGTGAATAATTTACTAACCCTAATCATCTTCATAAAAAGCTAACTAGATTCTATCTACTAAAATTGTGCCTCCAGGGGGAATTGAACCCTCATTTTGAGTTCCGGAAACTCATGTTCTATCCGTTGAACTATGGAGACCTATTATAACTAACTGTTAAACAATTAATCTTTATAAATCTTTTCTATCAACACAATATAAAATATCTTACAGAATTCTGGTAAAAAAGCTATAAGGGTTTTTAAACTATGTTTCATTTTTCTAGAAGCTGATATCCGCATGGGTAATTTAAGATATTTTAATTCTTCCTCTATTAATTTAAACTCATCTAAACACTCTGCTAAATCTGCCTCTGAATATAGTTCAGGATATTTTTTTAAGTTGTCTAAAAGTTCAGCTGGTGAAATATAGGTATCCTCAGTCTCAGGATAGGGTTTATTTCTTCTAAATTTAAATACTGCTATCCTTTCCATAAATAAACATTTACCCGCACCATTAGCCACTACGCGCAAGTCGGTTTCCTTCTCAATTTTTCTAACAAAATTCTTGTTAAAAGCATAACGAATACAAAAAATAATCATTCCCAAGCGAGAAAAATTAGAATAAACGAAAACATGGGATAATTCGTGAGCTAATAATCCTATTTTTTGTTCTAAAGATAAACTTTGAAAAAATATTTTAATATCACGACGCTGATTCACTACAATAGGATATACCCATTTAGATTTCCTAAATCCTAAACTTATCACTGGAGGATAAGCCCGAGAAGCATGTTGAACACCAACGAAAGGCGTCTCATAAATAAATATATTTTTGTCAGATAGTTTAGAAAAATGGTTTAGAGCCTGTTTAAAGGCGAGTAAAAACTCATCAGGAATTTTTTTATTAGGCATTGGAAATAATCTTATTTTTAAAATCTATTAATCTCTACTATTTTAGGACAATTCAATCCGCAAATCAAACTTATTTTTTTATATATTTATATAATAATATAGCATGCCACTATTATAAATTACATATTCCGCGCCTAGCATACACCACTTGTCTAGAATTTTGCTCTAGTGAATATACCAAAATTAATACTGCTATTATAAAAATGGGTATTTCATAACTAGCTATAAACCCTTGTATAAAGCCACTTACCCCAAAAATAAAAGGGAAAAATCCAGCTAATACTGCAGCCACTGTTGGCAATAAGGGCGAACAACACAGAAGTGGCGGGAGGATACTGCCCAAAACGCTACCTAGTGTAGAAGACTTCACCCGACTCATTTTCTTCTGCCTAAAAGCATATATGGAAAAGGGAAATATAAATGCTAAAAGTAAAGCAAATAAAAAAGAGAACAAAGCCAAACTCGGAGTTATGAATTGAAGCGACACCAAACCTATTCTGCCTCCAGTATAAGTAGCTGGAAGAATAAAGCTATATAAGGTAAAAAATAATATAAAACTTAGTATAGCCAAAATACGATAAATTGAGATGCTAAATACGATACGACTCGCTTCTATAAAATATTTCATAGACTATCTTAATTATTTGCGAACTTCACTATAGTATTGATGGTAGCAGCGGGGGCGTCATTAATATCGCGAATAATTCCCTGTTTATCAATTAAAAAATATATATCAGGATAATTTCTAGGATTATATATCTGTGTAGCTTGAGAGCTGAAATTACCCCATAACCAGTTTTTGGCTGTGAGCATATTAGGAGCACTTTGAGAAGCAAATCTTTCTATCTTGGGCCCAGGATAACCAGCATTACCATAAGATTTAAGTACCAGAATAGTTAATTTACCTAGTTTAGCCTCATTCTTAGCTAAAATATGTGCCCCCTCAGAACAACTTGAACACCAAGTAGCCACTGACCAAAGCATCAACTTCCTGCCCCTAAAATCAGAAAGTTTTAGAGTATTCCCAGCTATATCTGAAAAATAAACTTCAGGAGCTAAATGATTCATTGTCGCTCTTAAAGTTATAGAAGGCACTGAAGTATTTTTAGTATTTCGTGATTGATTAAGAATAATCCAAAAAATTCCGATGATAAACAAAATAATAGCAATAATCCAAACAATATTTTTTTTCATAATTATATACAACAACTTAATTTAGTTAAATCTTTACTAAAGGCTAAAGCGACATACTTTAGGCTTTCTGAAAGAGTCGGAAAAACTGGCATAGACTTACAGACATCATCAATAGTGTTTCTATTTTTTATTAATATTGTTGCCTGAGCAATTAGATCGCCAGCATTGGGAGCTAAAATATGAACTCCTAAAATTCTCTTACTATCAGGATCAATTACCATCTTAATCAAGCCTTCAGTACGACGGATAATTTGAGCTTTAGGAATAATTTTAAAAGGAACAGTACGACAGGCACAAATCCCAGTTTCAGTCTTCTGTCTTTTCTCAGTCCAGCCAACACTGGCAAACTGAGGGCTGGTAAAAATAGTATAAGCTACACTATTATAATCAATAGTGTTTTTAGCTCCAGAAATTATATTTTCTACTGCTAAACTTCCTTCCCGCCCAGCAGTAGTTTCCAATCTTAAGGGAGCATCGGATACATCGCCAATGGCAAAAATATATGGTCTATTAGTTTGAAAATATTTGTTTACCACAATAGCTTGTTGACTATTGATTTTAACTCCAACATTTTCTAAACCAAGTTTCGCAGTATTAGGAGTTTTGCCAGCAGCCAATAGGATTTCTGTAGCAATTATTTTCTCGGATTTACCAGCAATTTTACAACTAATAATTTTTTTATTAGCTTTTTTTATTACGCCTTCTACCTCCACATTAGTTCTAAGAGTAATACCCTCGGCTGTAAATATCTCCATTAATCTGCCTATAAGCTCTGGTTCAGCTCTAGAAATAATTGTATTATCTCTATGCAAAATAGTCACTTTAGTCCCAAACCGAGCATACATTTGAGCAAATTCTAAACCCACAGGACCAGCACCAATAATTACTAATTTTTTTGGCAAACTTTTAAGCCGTAGAGCTTCAATATGAGTAAGAAAATTAATTTTCTTAATATTTTTTATTGCTGGAACATCAGCTGTTGAGCCAGCAGCAATAATGAATTTTTTAGCGGAAAGTATTACCCCAGCTACTTCAATTTGTTTGGCTGATATGAATTTAGCTTGACCTTCAATAAGAGATACATATTTTAAGTTAGACAACACATCTGCATATTTATCTTTTCGTGACATTTCAACCATCCTTAATTCCTCTTGTATAACTTTATTAAAATCAAATTTTTTTAATTCAAGCTCAATCCCAGCGATGTTATGATTTTTCACCATATGTAAAACTTCTCCTGCCTGTATAAGTATTTTTGACGGCAAACAACCGACATTAACACAAGTTCCCCCAAGTGGAAGACCCGTATTTACAAGAGCAGTGTTTATTTGTAATTCATTAGCACGAATCGCAGCAGCGAAACCTCCTGCTCCTCCACCGATAATAATTAAATCAAAATTTTTCATAATTTATTTTTAAAATGATTGCTTAATTCTCTTCGACTTTTTTCAGAAAGAGAATAAAAAATTGTTTGGGCCTCTCTACGAGACTTTACCAATCCGAAGTCTCGTAAGATCTTGAGTTGATGAGATACCGCCGATATATTAGCTTTTAGAATATCGGTGATATCACAAACACATAATTCTCTCTCGTTTTGTAAAAGATATAAAATCTTTAATCTGATTTTACCAGCCAAAATTGAAAAAAATTTAGCACTAATCTTTAATTTATGATCCCTATTTATTTTGTGCCTCAAATATTCAATTTTTTTGACTTCAATGGTGGGACCCAAACAAGTAGCACCTAGATGTTTGACTAATCTTTTCTTTATTATAACCATAATATCATATAACTACTTGAAATATTATTCAAATACTATACAATGGTAACAAAGAGATTATTCAATGTCAACTATGTAGCTAATAGACAGAAATATCTAACTAAAAAGACATACCTTCTGATATGTCTTTTATATAAGTAGTCCCTAGGGGAATCGAACCCCTGTTAACAGGATGAAAACCTGACGTCCTAACCACTAGACGAAGGGACCATTATAAAAAATAAATATTAAAAATATAAATCTAACAACTTAGATTCAAATTTATTTTATAGATAAACTCCCTCTCTGTCAATTAAAATAATTAAAAATAACCAAAAAAATTTGTCTTTTCTCAAAAATACTTTACAATACATATATATATGTATATCCTAGGAATAGAAACAAGCTGTGATGAAACCGCGGCTTCACTTATTAAATTCAACAAAAAAACTAAACAAGTGCAGGTATTATCCAATATCATTTCTTCTCAAATCCAAATCCATAAAAAATATGGCGGAGTAGTCCCAGAAGTAGCCGCTCGAGAGCATGTTCTAAATATTATTCCAGTAATTAACGAAGCTCTAAATAAAACCCAGCTTAAGCCTAAACAACTAGATCTCATTGGAATAACTAAAGGACCAGGACTTATTACTTCTCTGATGACTGGGGTAGAAACTGCTAGAACTTTAGCTTATGCTTGGAATAAACCAATTATAGAAGTAAATCATATTGATGGTCATATTTATTCTAATTTTATTAATCCTCAATCTACAATTAAGTTCCCAGCGCTTATCTTAACTGTGTCTGGCGGTCATACTATATTGCTACGCATGAGTAAAGGCCAAGAAATAAAGATTATAGGCGAAACTAGAGATGACGCCGCTGGTGAAGCTTATGATAAAGGGGCTAAAATGTTAAATCTAAGTTATCCAGGTGGTCCAATCATATCTTATTACGCTGCTCAATATAAAAAAACTCTTAATAAGCTTAATAATAAGAAAAAATCTCTTAAAAAATCTATACTTGAGCCTATACTTCTTCCCCGTCCTATGATAAACTCCAATAATTTTGATTTTTCTTTTTCTGGGCTCAAGACTGCCTTATTATATCAACTTCAAAAAGATCCTAATTGGAGAGAAAGAGTTCCGGCTTATTGTTTTCAATATCAACAAGCTATTATTGATATTTTAGTTAGCAAAACCTTAAAAGCCGCTAAAAAATTCCAAGTAAAAACTATTATGCTTTCTGGAGGAGTTAGCGCTAATATTGAATTACGAGCGCAAATGGCTAATATGGTTAAGAAAAATTTACCTAAAAACAATTTTCTAGTTCCAGATAAAAAGTATACTACTGATAACGCCGTTATGATTGCAGTAGCGGCCGCTCATAAAAGTAAAGGCCATAAATCTGTAAATTTTAAACAAATTAGAGTTGATGCTAGTTTACAACTTAAATAATATAAGTTAATATTTAAACAATTAATCTTATAATAAATAAGGCTCGATGGCGAAGTGGTCTAACGCTGCAGTTTGCAAAACTGCTATTCGTGGGTTCAAATCCCACTCGAGCCTCAAAAATAAAATCCCCTTTAATAATTCTTAATATAAATCTGTGGATAACTTGTGTTTTTTGTGTATAAATCCTAACTTTAAGTCTAAAGTATTGTGGACTTAAATAGCTAAATATATATAAAAAATATATTATTTATCTAATATTAAACTAATAATACATTATTCCATACTTTAGTCCACAGTACTTGACCCCCATATTGAAAGGTGCTATACTTATATTAAGTTCTTTACTAGCTTCAAACTGATTTGTTAACGCTAACGTAACAAAAATAAAAGAAGCAAATTAAACAAACTGGACTAATAAAAAGATAAAATTTGATAAGAATCAAAAAGAAACTCTTACTAGATTTCATCTAAAATTAGTAAAAAAATAATAAAACAGGTTAAATTTGCTGGAAGTTGGTAAAAATATAGCTTTTAAAGTTAGCAAAAGGCTTCTGTCAGAGCCAATCTCTGACTTGAGGCTCAATCTGGTCTGTAAACCATAAAAAATGGCCAGTTTGGGCCTCTTTTTATTTTTTATATATAATTTATTCTATATAAACATAAGTAAGATAAGCTAATACCTCAATATTTGGCAAAAACTAGATTCTTCGCTATACTCAAGAATATAAATATATGCCTTTATCAATTGGAATTGTTGGCCTACCTAACGTAGGAAAATCAACCATATTTAATATTTTAACCAAACAGGGAGCGGAAGTTGCTAATTACCCTTTTTGTACCATAGATCCTAATGTCGGAATAGTAAAAGTGCCTGACTCTCGTTTAAACAAACTAGCAGCCATATCTAAACCAATTAAAATAATCCCTACCATAATTGAATTTGTTGATATTGCTGGTTTGGTCTCTGGAGCTCACAAAGGCGAAGGGCTGGGTAATAAATTTTTAGCTCATATTAGGGAATGTGACGCTATTTGTGAAGTTATTCGTGATTTCAAAGATAATAATGTTATCCATGTAAACGGTCAAGTTAATCCACAAGAAGACCGTGAAACTATAAATATGGAGCTAATATTCGCAGATTTAGCTACTATTGAAAAACACAGGGATAAAGCTCACCGAGAAGCTAAAAGCCAGGATAAGGAAATAATAAGAAATAGCCTAATATTAGATAAAATATATAAACATTTAAGCGATGGAAAAGCTGCACGTAGTCTTAATTTTAGCCAAGAAGAAATTATTTACGTTAAAACCTTAAATCTGTTGACCATTAAACCAATAATCTATTTACTTAATATTGGCGAAAACTACCATAATACTAACTTACAGGAAGATGAAAATTTAATTATAAGGATTAACGCTAAACTAGAAGAAGAAATAATTGCTCTACCTGAGGAAGAAAGAGACGAATACATAAAAGCACTAGGACTAGAGCAAAGTGGACTGGATAAACTAATACAAAGTGCCTATAAACTGCTAGGACTGAAGACCTTTTTCACCACTGGAAAGGATGAAACTCGTGCTTGGACTATAAAACAAGGGACAAAAGCTCCACAGGCTGCTGGGAGAATTCATACTGACTTTATTAAGGGATTTATTAGAGCAGAAGTAATAAATTGGGAAAAATTTGTAAAATGTGGTGGTGATATAAAGGCTAAAGAGTTAGGACTGATCAGAACAGAAGGAAAAGACTATATAGTCTGCGATGGAGATGTGTGTAATTTTTTAGTTAGTCAATAAAAACTAAAAATCTAATTAATATACAACTTAAATGGTCTAATTACATCTTAAAAATATATTTATTTTATAGTCAACATTTTTTATCTTCTATTTTATCTAATACTACCACTTCCCTATAAACTTTCTGCCCCGGGCGACCATATATAATAGTATTACGGTTGGTACTTTTAATGAATTTATTAATAATTAAATCTTTTGGTAAAAGACTAACAATTTTAAATCCACTATAATTTGGACTAATCGGACGATACCCATAAAACATGGGCCAAATCATAACCACTCGCCCTGTTGGCTTTAATACTTTCCAAAATTCTTTTAAAGCTTGGGAATATAAAATTTCTAAATTATGAGCTACTAAAGTAAAATCTATCTGACCACGTTGTGGGCCAAGAAAAGGTTCAGTTATAATAGCAGTAGCCAAATTAGCTTTAATAAACTTAGATAAATTTTCTACTTTTTTAGTATGAAGTTTTAATTTAAATCCTTCAAGTTTATATAAACCTTTAAGCCAATTAACATTTTTATAAGTATTCTCTATAGCTTGAGAAGAAATATCAGATCCGAATAAATTATTATAGCCTAATAGAGTGGCCTCACTAAGAATTGTTCCAGAACCACAGAAAGGATCAATAATAACAGAGTTTTTATCCACGACTTGAGCTAAATTAATCATAATTTGGGCTAATTTGGGCGGTAGCATACCTGAAAAATGATCACGAGCTGGACGACCATAGTCCCGTAATGATAAATCTTTAAAGGGTTGAACAGCTAGAGTCTCTCCTACTATAACCTTTCCCTCATGGCTGGCTAAAATAATCTCTATCCCTTTGCCAAGCAATTTATTCTGGGTTACTACTACACTAGATAGATTTTTTTCTCTACTAACCACTAAACGAGTATTAATACCTTTCTCTTTGAAAAAAAATTTTAACTTTAGCCCTAACTTCCTTTTATTAAAATTATGTTGACCATAGTCTGAAAAACCAAAATTGAATTTTCCTCCAGAGATATTTGACTGTTTGGCTCTAATTAATTTAGCTATTTCTTTTTCCAAAATTGCTTCATTATTATCAAGCTCTAAGACAACTCTACCGATCTTTATCACTCCACCTAAACGCCGAATTAAATTCTGCGGATTTATTTCTTGGTCGCTATCAATAACTAAAAGGTCTTTAGCTAATAAATAGTAGTGTTTAGTATATAAAACCGAAAGAATTTCAGCTACTGATAGGCTAGTATTATTACCTAATACAAAAAAATACTTCATATATCCTATAATATTCTAGACGAACTACTACGGTGATACTTCCGAACTAGAACTCTAAATATCCACATTTAAACTTGACATTAAGGCTGTCAGATACAGGAACTACAACTGATTTATCATTCATCCTCATTTCCCGATAACGAAAATCTAAAGTACAAGCTAATTTATTATAATAATAACCACGTAATCCTCCCGATATACCATTAACAGTATTCAATTTATCTAATTTAGCTATGGAATCTAGATAGCTTTCTAAACTACGGATTCTAGCCAATTTCACCCCGCTAACCCCATAAATTTCGCCTTGAACAGTTTTATCACTAAGAATCCCACTTTTAGATTTTAGATTCCAGATAAAATTGGTTTTTCCCTCATCGGTGAATGCTATTCCAGCATTCTTCTCCAATTTTTGGACTAATTTTGAAGTAGCGTCACGACAAAATTCTAGTTTAGGGTTTAAACATTTTTGCTGGGCTACACACCAAGTCTCTTCGGGATAGAGAATACATTTTTTTTCATTCTTTTTTACCAATATTTTATTATTCTCTAATATCGATCGTTTAGAGAACGAATGTAGTGTATAATATATTCCAAAAAATAAGAGTAAAACAACGACTAGAGCAATTAAAATATGTCTATATTTAAACCAAATGACTTTCACTATACTCTTAGACTTATGAACTTTTACTGCTGTAAAAAATAATCTTATAATTTTATTTTTTGCTAGTCTTAATAGAATGTTTTTAGAATTAACCTTTTTCATAAATATACTTTATTTATAACGCAAAGCCACTAGTGGATTAAGTTTCGCAGCTTTAATGGAAGGAAATATTCCGGTTAATAGACCAATCAAGGTAGAAAATATAATAATAAAATAAATAAACCAAATTGGATAATAAAATAAATTTAAGGCCTTACCTCCAAAGGTTTGAGCTAATAAATTAATGCCACCGTTAACTAGAAAGCCTCCCACATAACCCATAATAACACCACCAACACCTCCTAGAAACCCCATAATTAAGGATTCAGTTAAAAACATTAATTTAATATCTTTTTTAGTAATACCAATAGCACGCATAATGCCAATCTCATTAATTCTCTCTAACAAGGTAATAGTCATAGTATTAACCATGCCAATAGAAGAAACTATTAAAGCAATCAACCCAAAAATTGCTAAAACTAACTGGATAACTTGAAATATCTTATTAGTCTGATCAATAATATTAGACAAAGAAGAGACTAGAAATCCTTGATCAATAATTTTATTTCTAACAGCATTGACATATTTAGCTTCAGAAATCTTAATTTTTAGTTGATCAAAAGTATTGAGATGGAGATCTTTTACGCTAGCAGATGGGAAATATATATAATTAGAACTATTATCATTAATTACCCCAATAATATGAAAAGGGCCTTTTCGTTTAGATACGATAATATGGCCATTCCCAGTTGAAGTGGTTTTACCGGGAATGAATAAAGAAACTTGGGCGTTCCTACCCACAATATCTTTAGAATTAAGACCAAAAAGCATGGCTCCAGCCGAAGATATGACTACTCCAGATAAATTATTACTAGTCGGTAATTCCCCATAGTTCACCTTTTGTCCGCTTAACTTAAAATAATTACTATCAACCACATTTGCTACCGTCGTTCCGGTAAAACCATTGACAGTAACCTGAGCATTAAAACTAACAATAGGACTGACAAATTGAACGTTAGGAATTTTAGAAATTTGGTTAATATTCTTTTGAGTAATAGTAACCGCATTCCCTGGACCAGGAGTAACATCCAAACTCAACAAAGAATCAGCAGAGGTAATATTACTTAATACTACTCGCTGTAAACCATAGCCTAAGGACACTAAAAACAAGACTGCGCCAATTCCGATACTCAAACCCAAAATTGTCAAAAAAGTTCTCATCGGATTAGTCCGAAACATCCTGGTGGATAAAGATAAAATATCTAATAATTTCATAACTTAAATTCTATTATTATAACGGCCCAATATTAAGAGCTCTAAACGATTACTTATTTTATTAGCTTTTCTAATATTTATGCCTACGCCACCCTGAGAAATTGATTTATTTATAAATTGCCGTAAATCATTTTTATTAATTTGAACCTGTAAGCGATTTTTAATACTTTCATTAAATCGTTGCCTAATATCTTCATTCGTAAACTTAATCTTAAATTCATCTTCTAGATATAATCTAGCTTGTAGGGCCATATCATTAAAATCATAAACTTCCATTTCTTTTTCCTGGTGACTTAAAAGTTCAATCCGCTTAACAATATCCTTAATCTTCCGAGTTATATTACGAGCGGTTCGTCGATCTAAACCAAGTCCACCCCGTTTAATACTATCATCTAAATAATGGAACATTTTATCTTTATCATTTATTCCAAAAACTAATAATCTTCTGACATATAAATTAATAGAACTTAATTCAATAGAACTCATTTTAGTCAAGACTTCTAAAATAATCTCTTTGGCTTTCAGCTCAATTAATTGGTCAGTGGCAGGATTTGAAACTAATCCTACATAAGATTCTTTCAATAATCTAAAACCTTTCACAATCGGACCAATATCTTCTGGAAGCGATTTGTCTCCCTTTTTATTAGCAACAGGGGCTTCTTTCCTTATAAATTTTTCCCCGATTGATCGATTTTTTTGGACACTAACTAGCTCACCATCTTTCATAAAAAAGACTCTATTGGCAATATCTAAATTCGCTGGATTATGAGTAACTAAAATAATAGTCTTGTGTTGTTCTTCGTTCAACTCACTAAACAAATTCAAAACATCTCCTGATGATTTAGAGTCTAAATTACCAGTTGGCTCATCAGCTAATAAAACTTCGGGATTATTAATTAGAGCCCGACTAATAGCTACTCGCTGTTGTTGTCCTCCTGACAATTCTCCTGGAAAACGATTAATCTCTCGTTCTAGTCCAAATTTTTTTAAGAGATTAAAGGCCCGAAGCTTCCTTTCGTGATTACTAATTTTATTATTTGATACTTGGGGCAAAATTACATTTTTTAAAACTGACAATGAACTAATTAAATAGTAGGCCTGAAAAATCATACCAATCTTTTGTTGGTGAAAATATTCTAATTCTTTAACTTCTAACTGACTAATATTCTGATTACTAATAAATATTTCACCACTAATATTAGTTTCGAGTCCAGAAATAGAATATAGTAAAGTTGATTTTCCACAACCTGAAGGCCCGAAAAAAATAACAAATTCTCCAGGAAAAATCTCTAAATTTATATTTTTCAGAGAGTGCATCTCATTCGGTTTACCTTTAAAATAAGTAACGCTCAAATTATGAATTTTAATTATTGGTTTAGTGTCCATAATAATTATTTATTTATTTATTTATCTGCCTGACCCAACCAAACATTCCAGCAAAATTTTTAGCTATCACTTGAAAAACTGAATCTTCTTGTTGAGGTGTAAGAATAGTATAAATTTTGGAGAAGGAAGTCTTACCGTTATAATCAATACTCTTAGTTCTAAAACTATAAATTGATCCAGGTTCGAAAGTTGTTATCACTACAATATGCTTAGTGGTATAATTATCATCTAGGCTGGTAGACTGGGATAATACATCACCGGATTTAGCTACTCCCTTCTTATAATAAACCCGACTAGTAGAAGGCTCATTGGTTCGCCAAGAGATAACAGTTTGAATTCTCAAATTTTTCCCTGGAGAAATAGCAGAAATAGTTTGAACTTGATTAATATTAGGAGCGACACCTACTTTATTAGTAAAAAAATGATCAATAACCTGTTTAACCACAGCATTAGAAGCGTCTTCACTGCTTAAAACTACTCGATAAGCTACCCCAGGAGTCAAATTATTCAGAACAATATTATGAATAGTTGCGAGGGTTTTATCAAACTTCTTCTCAGTATGGGTTGGATCTAATTTATTATTTTTATAAGGAGTATAAGAGACGGTAGCGCTAGTATTAGCATTAGTAACCCACCTAAAAGAAGCTGAATTAGGAGTAACCTTGGTAATATCATATTTTTGAATTCCTAAAGACTCTGATTTAGTTTTAAAAGTAAAATCATTTGATATGGCCGCAGCGCCCACCGACGGTTTACTCCTCAACTGATAATGATAAAGTGTATCGGGGCTTAGACCTCTAATAGTTACACTATGGCTAGTAACTACTTCGGTAGAATTACCCACCACTTGTATATATGGACTAGGATCAGAACTATTATATAGATTAGCAGGAGAAAAGGCAACCAAAGAATTAGAATTTTTATCAGTTTTCCAACCGATAGTGGCGCTTCGGTCAGTTGTGACTACTAACGGACTACCACTCATAATAGGAACTGGAAGTAATTTAGCTAGTTCATCAATAGAATTCTGCTGATTATTAAGAGAAGAAGAAATGAGATTCAGAGAAACCCGAGAAACACTGCTTCTAATTACTCCAACCATTTTCTGAATGGCTTGATTAGCTAAATTAAAAAAATTTTGAGCACGAGAAATCTGAGTAGAAATTATATTACTACTAGAACTAGCACTGATTTTATTCTTAGGACTGACAGTCAATTCTTGTTTTAAAGAAAGTGTTGAGAAAGTCTTATCACTAGTTTCTGAATAATTACCACTAGCATCCACCGAGCTCACATTGTAATGATATTGAGTACCGGACTGTAGATTGTTCAATATGGTTTTATGATTCATCACCCTAGTCCTTTGCCCAGAAACAGCACCATAGGATGAGCTGATCCCAAATTGAACATAACCATCAGCATTCTCGTTTGTTAACCAAGAAACCGTAGCCGAACGATTAGTTATATTAGAAACGACTACTTTAGTTATAAGTGGGGGGATTCTATCAACCTTATTAATAATTAAGACTCCACCTCCGCCACCGCTTGCCGCTCCAGCAGCTTTAGCTAAAGCTACTTTCTGTTGGACGGCTGCTTCGCCAATCAAAGGTTCAGAAGTCGTAAAAAATCCTTCACTACTGGTGGCCACCCGATTAGAGTCAGTAGCCTTAATTTTATAATAATACTTAGTACTAGGAAGCAACGAGGATATAGCTATGGCATGAGTTTTATTAAAATTATTATCTAGGATACTAGAATCTAAATTTAACTGATCAACCCCATATTCTAGAGTAGAAGTAGTTAATCGATTAGTATTCCAATTTATAATGGCAATAGTATCTAGCACTGGGGAACTGGATACTGAACTAATAACTGGCAAAGTGTAATCCGTGCTATCGGTAGTAGCAAATACAATATCATTGGAAACCATAGTATTGCCACTAGCATCAGTATCACCTAATTGAATATGATATTGAGTTC